>UMEZ01015841.1_pt1 | contig 24829 bp, 19 predicted proteins | sample 1964841 | NCBI WGS metagenome assembly UMEZ01 (sample SAMEA4836029, study PRJEB28245) | human gut metagenome | biome: gut microbiome; material: fecal sample | place: Denmark | collected 2008 | reverse complement strand
ATTATAAATATATATATGCGTATAAAAAAACCAGAAGCCTTCCTACGCTTCTGGTTTTTCTACATTATAAATTTAATCTAAAGGAATAAGGTCTCTATTATAATGTATTATCTCTGCATAACCTACATTATTCCTGCTATCTACAGCCTGAATACCAATCTTTAACTCACCCTTAAGCAGCTTATCCTTTATATTTGAATCACTGACAGCATACAAATTAAATTTATATTGCTTACCACTTAATACTGATTGAGCCGGCTTATAGGAAACAATATTTCCATCTTCATCAAGATAGCCTAACAACTTATCGCCAGATGATGAATCTGAATCATATTTATCATTTGAATTAGCATCGTAGTATACAAATGCAGATGAAATTCTTCCTGTTCCATCAATAAGATCCGGATCTGATATTATATAATCAATATAAAATTCAGATGAACTTATTAACTGAAGATAGAAACTCTTAGAGAATAAATGGTCATTCTCCATACTTGTATTAGGATACTCTACCTGAGGTGGCATATTACCAGCAAGCAATGCTCTTACAAATGTATTAACAAACACTTTCATTTCATCAGATGATTCACCTGTGACTTTTGAATGTCCTGCACTTGTATAAGTAACATTTCCATATGAGTACGCATAATAATTGCTTATTGCATCCTGTCCTGTGCAGCTGAAGTAATCACTCATTGCATATCCCTTATCATCCGTTGATGATGTTTCACCTAATGTATACCATACAACAACTTCATCTCCTGCTGAACCATTAGGTTTAGTTGCTCCCTCTTCAAGGTTAAGCGCAAAATACTGTCCATGTGTACAAGCAACACTTATTTCCGCTCCGGATACATCATATGGATAAGATGTTATCTGTCCATCATTAAGCTTCTGAACCTTATTTGTAGTTCTTGTAGGTGTATGTTTATCTTTGCCATTTGAATCTTTATATTTTACATTTGTCTTAATCAATGTCATTTTATTCTGTTCTGAATCATACTTCATATATGACATAGATGGCTTATCAGAATTATTATCATAATTCAGCTTATACATTAACGAATCAGATAATGATAATCCCGTCTTCATTCCTATTTCAGACTTAAATGTTTTAGTAGAATATGATAACTCGTCATATTTTCCAACTGCAACCTTAGATGTTCCACTATTCTTCTTATAAGACAACGCATCATGTGTAAACAGCACTGAATTTCCTGCATCAATATAATCTTTTATGGCGTTTACAGCATTATCAGATAAATCTCCTTTATTGCCATAATCATCAGCAAGACCAAGAACAAGCATAGAATAATTATTAAGTTCTGCAAGTATATTATCTCTGCTTCCTAAATCATTAAGCTGACTTTTTGTTTTCTTGTCAATACTGATATTAAGTCCTGTTATGCCCTTAATATTATTGTATGCCTTCATGAAATCAGAGCCATCACTTAAATCAAGATTTGACAATTCTGTATCGCCATCTGTTGCAACAATCTGTAAAACCTTAATTGTTGTTTTTCCATCACCTTCAATGGCAAATGCACCATCACTATTCTTGACCTGACCGGTCTTGGTATTCTCTATTCTGACACGCCATGCAACATATCCGTTCATACCCGTAGGAATCTTTATGTCTGACACCGTATATGTTCCGGCACTTGCCTGTGTAAATGCTATACCATCCACACCGCCATATATAAGCTCCGCATCCTCAGTACTAACATCTTCAGAGAAAATACTATCTCTGTTTCTGTCAACATATATCTTTATCTTATATTCACCGGCATCAAGATAACCGCTGAATGTAAGACCATTCTTCAAAGAACTCTTTTTAACAACCGATTTCGTTTTCTTGTAATCAGCCAGAGTACATGTAATTTCATTCCTTGGTTTCTGTACATATCTTATTGAATATGTTAAAGGAATTGGATTAACCACTGTCTTTGAACCGTCTTTAGATGTAGTTGTAGCAATATCAAAATCAGCTGATGAAATATTAGAAAATGATTTCTTGTCAGCTCTGAGCATTTCTGTCAGTTTTTCCATTGTGAAATAACTGTTTACATTATTCTTTTCTGCGCTCTTGCTGCTGTCACCTATTACCGATTTAATATCATCATATATCTCATCATCAATAACAATTGGCAGACCTCTGTATATGTATTCCTTAAGATTATTATACATCTTATCTGTCATATCATTACCGTTAAGCTTGGTTCCTGATACTCCTGTACTAATCTCTGTTCCGGTATTATATACTTTTCCGAATACACTTGTGTTAAGACCACCTGATGTATATGCACCAAAAACAATTAAATCATATTCTGATGATAAATCTTTATTTAATCCATTAAATGCATTCATAGAACAATGGTCAATTGTAACTTCAACATCGTCCGCAGACAAATTAAGCCATCCGGCAACTACATATTTATCATTATCAGATGTAAATCTGTAATATCCTGCCGGTTCAATTTCCAACACACGTATAGACTTAACCTCACCAGTATCATAATCACCAAGAATATATCTTATGGCATCAAACGTTCCTAACTTATCTTTGCCATATACCTTCTTGGCATCATCATAGAATGTACCCTTGTATTTGCCATTAGAATAATAGTCATCCTGAACTAAAATATCAGATGTAAAACCATGTGACATCTGTGAACCGCCATTAAACTCAAAAGAATCTCTTGTAAGTATATCCTGTCTATCCTGCGTTGTAGCATTATAAACAGGGTAATAACTTTCACCATTACCATGTTTATTAGGATATGGTCTTCCATTGCTTGACGGACCATAAACATTAACGCCCCATGATGCATATTCTATATTACCTGCAATATACATATCAGACTTAATTGGAAGATCATCCTTTTTGCCGCTATATGTATAATCTGTTTTATCAGATTCATTCCAATGCAAATACACCCTTATATTATTGCTGTTATCAATATATATTCCACCACAATTTCCATAATACTCAGTGTCGCTCACTTTGTAATGTAAAAAATCCTTAACAAAGTATGGGCTTTCCAGACCACTTGTAATAATAAGTGCCTTTCCTATATTAGTTGACATGCTCTTATCAGTTGAAGCGTATAATATTGCTTTAGCTTCCTTTGATTTTTTTACAATCAAATGCATAGCAACATCTGCTTTTAAATCACATGAAGCCCCCCAGTCAGTAACAGATGCTGACGGATAAAAATCACTTGTATATCCATTTTTATTTTTCGAAAAATATACAAGTCCCGCATCATCAATATCCTGCTTTGTTACATTGTTGGCAGTTTTAACCCTGACTTCAACCTTTCCTTCCATCTTCTTGCTATTTCCAAAAACTATATAAGAAAAGATATCATTAACCCCTTCAATTTCAGCTTTTCTGTTACCTGAATCATCTAATTCATAATAAACAATCTTAAACTGATCTTCCTTTGTTACATCATATCCAAATGTATCAATCCAGTCAGAAGTCTGATCATTATATCCATACAGCTTACCGCCTATCTTGAAATAAGCACCAATCTTCGAACCTGATATATTTGTATCTATATATTGAAGATATTTCTTAAACTTGTCAGCATAATTAGATATTTCTGTTTTCTTAGCTTCCCCTTTAGGACACCCATTAATCAAATCCTGCCATGTAATTAAATCTTCAACATTAGCTGATGAGGAATCAACCCTTCTTACAAGCGGTTCTAATATATCAAATGATTTATCCGGCACAATCTCCAGAATAACCATAGGATTCTTTGTACTATAAGTTTTTCCGCCAATAATAACATCATCTTTAGCAGCAGAAACCGATGTATTTCGACTCACAATAATAATAACAATTACCGCACAGAATGCCACCAGAGAGAATAATGCTGATATTATCTTTTTCTTCATACTTGCTTTCTGAATTGTTTTCATAATAATCTCCTCTCCTTGATTATCAATGTGAACTATCAATATAAGTTGCTATATCTGACTTCTTCATTCCCTTTGAAATCTGTAAAATCGAAGTGCCTTTTCCCATATAGATTTCATCAATCACATTTCTTGTTACATATGTTCTTTGTACTTCTCGTTCCTCATTCATTCTTTTAAGCTTTATTGTTACAACAATCTGAGGTCTCTTAGGAATAGAAAGAATCTTGTCATCACTGTCAAATGTAAAGTTATCTGCCTTTATCTGTACATTAAATGCTTCCACATTATCACAAACAACGCTCTTGTTAACCTTTGTAGGATCACTATCATCATTATCAGTGTAATATAAAATCTTGTTGGCTGAATCATACCAGTAACCCCACTTTTTACCAGCAGTTCCTGGTGTACCACCACCTGTTCCTCCGGCAGCACCTGAGGTTTCTTCCTGTTCAATTTTAAAATAGAACTCAATATCACTTTTTCCGTCATTAGTTGTTTTGACAAGCTGTATTTCATTAGCCTCAAGTATATTCTTTGAAATCTGATTCAGACTTATATCTGCATCACTCTGTACCTGTGCTAAAGCCGTCTGTTTACTATAACTTCTTACCGCCTGGACAATAAGTGTAACCAGCGCCGAAAGAACAATGCTGGAAACTGCTATCGCAATAAGTAATTCAACTAATGAAAAGCCTTTATTATTCCGCTTCATATACTACACTCCCGTAACAATATATAACTACTCCCACATTTAATAACATGAATGTTAATTAACAGTTGTAACCCTGCCTGTCTTGTACCATAACTCAGTCTCATATGATCTTCCTGCTGCTGTAACAATAAATTTACCATGTTGTTTGTCACTTATGTCAGTTCCACCATATGTAATCGACTTTACACTTCCATCATCCCTGCTAAACTCAATTACAAGTTCATCATCTTTAATAGAATGATCTGTTCCATCATTGTATACAAGATTCACTCTTGAAGCACTGCATTTATATGTTTCCATTTCTTTTAAATCTCTCATAACAGATATCATCAGATCATTGTCCTGTTTTTTTATAACAATCTGCCATTTTCCTGTTTTAGACATAGTGCTTGTTTTCAGTTCTGAAAGCGAAGAATACAGATTCTTATTCATTTTCTTTGCATTTCCCTTGGATATAGCAGATATTCCAAAAATGGTTGTCACTGAAAACACTGCAATTATTGCAATAACAATAAGAAGTTCCAGCAAAGAAAATCCTTGATTATTCAATTTGTTTCCTTTCAATCTATTTCTCATTATCTCCTCCAAATAACAACCATTACATTAACTTGATGACGAACTTTCTTCTGGTTCTGTCTGTTCAGGATTATTGCTTATATCCTCATATTTTCTCCATTGTGTAAATAAAACCATATCCTTATAAGACAGCTTGTCTAATGAAAGTGTTCCGCCTGAAGCATCTGACTCACTTCCCGAATTCCAGTATCTGAAAATATCTTTAAACCCAATATCATTGCTATACTTATTAGGAGCTTTCATATCATCATCATTTTTATGGTTTTCCACAAAATACCAGAATGACTTGGAATCCGATGTGGATATTGAACTGTCAAATAAATCATTCTTGACCTCGCATCCGGATTTAACAGTAACAATTCCATCAGCTAAAATAATTCCGTTAAAATTACAATCAACCTCAACATCTCCATCACATATAACAACGCCATTACAATAACCACCTGATTCCGGTATTGTTATAATATTTGATCCTGCATCCTGATTAAGACTGCTTCCTGCCCTAAGTATAATCTTAGAGCCAAGTCCAAGATGTGCAACAATAATATTTTTTGAATCCTTGGTCTTTAAAAATGCTTTCTTCTGCTCTGTTGGATTTTTACCCTCTTCTGAAGTAAACTTGTTAAATGCATCTTCATTAATAATATTTCCATATACATCTCCCGAAGTATATCTGCTAAGATTAATAAATGTATACTTAGAATCTATCTGGCTTAATTCTGTCTGGATTTCTCCATTGCCATAAGGAGTACTATCATCTCTTTTAAGAGGTGCAAGTATCTTATTGAACACACTATATCTGTTATCTCTGTCAACAAATACTTCCCTGTAATCATTTGCATTATCATCATTAAGTTCATTTGAATATGTACCAGGTGCATTATAATCAATACCTGTAATATCAGAATTTGTTGTACCAAATGCTGTTGATGCACTCTTTATATAGTCTCTGAGTTCTTTAGCCTCATCTAAATATGTCTGTTTGTCAGCTGTGCTAAGGTCATTATAATACGATACTGTCTTTAAATAATTTTCAAGTTCTGTGTCCGAACCATATATAATTTTAGTATACTGATTTCTTGCATACGAATTAGCAAAATTAAGGTAATAATATACTCTTGTTTTACCGTCAGTCTTATTTTCATATTCTTTTGAAATATATTTGTTAGATGAATCCAGTAAATTATATCCAAAGAAATTATCAATGCTTATTGTGGCAGAAAATGTAGTTGCTGAATCATCTTTAATTGTAGGGTTCTTAGAACCTTTATCCATCAGCTTGGTAGGAACAAGATATATTCCCTGGTTAGTATTTACAGAAATTGACTCACCAGTTGCAAGTGATCTGTCACTTGCAAATTTAATATAAGCACGTCCCGCAATATACAACTTTCCAAGGCTTCCAAATTTAACATGTGAATTAAGTCCGTTAACTATTATCGCACTACTGAAATCAGGACGTTCCTTTGCTGTATCTCCATCTTCATATCCGAATCCATAATAGTAACAGCCATCATTAATATTAACTGTTGAATTATTACCGTCTACTGTAAGGTCATCCTCAAGATTAATTTTCGATCCGCTATCAGCTGTAAATTCACTGTTGTCTCCAACATTAATATCCATTGCCCACAATTGTGATGATGAATCCAGTTCTAAATTACCGTTATCAAGATTAACAGAACCACCACATACAAGATATTTACCCTTAAAATTAAGCTTTGAACCAGTCTTAATAATAAGTCCTGTACCCGTTCCCTTTCCGGCATATGCACTGCCGGAAATTGAAGCTGTTCCATCAGTTACTGTAATACCTTTATTTCCAACTAAAGAATAATCACAGAAAAACAATGTACCAACCTTTTCATCTTCCTTGAAATTAATATATATATCCGGAAGACCAACTGAGCCATTAAATGTAATATAAGAATAACTTCCTGTTGCCTTATCCATATACTTTACAATACAATCTGAAAACTTTATTGTATATACAGGAAGATCAGTAGTATTAGCTGAAGTTCCGGCTGTGACATAATATCTCAAATCATTAATAGACATTACCTGAAGCACTTTATTATCAGCTACCAGAGAATTCTTATCTTCAATATATTTATTTAATTCTGTAACAAAATTATCACATACCTGTTTCTGTTTTTCAGCTGTTACATCATTAGTCCATCTGCCAAGTAATACACCGGCTTTCTCTGTTGGAATAACCTTTCCACTAGCAGTGCTGTAACCATCCTCAACTAACTTCTCCACTTTATCTTTGGTAGCTGTACCAAGTGGTGTCAGATCAAGAATTTTAGGCATTAATTTATTAGCGTAATTCTGTCTGAATTCTACATTTGCAGTTTTATTGTCAATTGCGGAAACTACTTCTGAACCATTTATCTTAGTTGTACTAAGAACCTTTGTAAGCTGTTCTTCATATGCCTGATTAAAACATTCAACCGAAACCTTTCCCAGTGCAGCCTGAATCTCATCTACAGCTTCCTCTGCTGTATAGAATGACTTAGAAGACTGGCTTCCGGCAAGCTTCATTCTATAGTTAACCATTGTTGTTGTCGTTATAAGTGTCGCAAGAATTAATACAAACGATGTCATAAGCAGAACAATAATGATTGTAGATCCAGAATTATTCTTTTTTCTTCTTGATAATACATGCTTCATAATATATCCCCATCCTGTATCTAATCTGTCTTGGTTGTTGTCAATGAAGTTATCTTGTCTTCATCTTTATACTCAGCAGTACCGCCTTTCCACTTCCACACATCTACTGTAATTCTATATAACACATTGTGAATCTTTGTAGGATCAGATAAACCTGTCCACTTATCGCTCCATTTATCAACATTAGAAAATACTTTAACCGGACTTGTTGTCGCCGGTGTCAGGACCATTCCGTTCTGCTTTATTACAATATTATCAACCTTGACATTAGTTTTAGTATATGCTTTTGAACCTGTAAGCACATATTTTTCCTGCTGAAGCATATACACATTCAGATCACTGTAATCAACATCCAGTCCTAACTTACTCTTTGTTCCCGAAGGTATATTATAGTTAATTTCGATAGTATCAGTAGTTATAGAACCATCTGTTTCATTAGCTACCGTTGAACCCTCTGGCAAAGGAAGCGTTGTAACACGCTCACCTTTAAATGGTGTATAGAACATATATAAGTTTCGGGCATTATTTTCAAGTTTACCAGATATCTTATAAACAATATCACTTCCACTAAGCTCTTTCGTAGCCCAGAAATAATAATCAGACATGGTAGTAGTCTTTACATATGCCGGATAAGCATTTCCATTATATGAATATGTAACCGTTATATCCATTGTCTGCTTCAGACGGACTTCATTCGGTGTTGAAGCATCTGACTCATCTGTTATATTAATATTCACTACTGTCTTCTTGGAAATGTCAGCTCTTGAAGCTAAAGTATTGAACGTCCTGAAATATGCCAGTGCCTCTTCATCACCTGTATCATCTCTGAACACATAATTGTTACCGCCTGTAACATCTGCATACATAGAAAGACCTGATGAATTAATATTATTGTTACTGTTATCTGTTGAACCTGATGCATCTGCCGGATTAGTATATGTAGATGCATCAAATGTTGCTTTAACATAATATTTTTCGCCATCTACACCGGTAAAATATGTTTTATCTTCTCCTTCTGCTCCTCTGTCATCACTCACAACATAAATATTATCCGTCTTAGTCTTTCCATAATAATATTTACCCTTGTGGTCAAGCAGATCCTGCAGTTCCATATCCTTAGCTTCTTCGACAATATTTCCAATAACTGTATTGGCATTTTCTATACGCCTTGCCTTTGAATTAATACGTGCCGAATTAGAAAATGTACTCAATACCGGTAGAGATATGATTGCCAGAATTGCAATTGCAATAAGAACTTCAACCAGTGAAAATCCAGAATTATTCAATTTTTCTTTCTTTTCTTGTAACGATTTCATATCCCTCTCCCTAATATATCATCTAATTACTTCCTGAAAAAATATTATCTGTTCCTGTCTTCACATCAAATTTAGGCTCTGTCGCCTTTCTGTCGCCACCCTGGATTGCATAAAGCGAAATTGATGCTGTTCCGGAAACAACTCCTGTAGAATCATTATATGTAGCTGTAAGAGAATCAATTGTGCTCTTACTTGCATATGTATTAATATACTTAACAAAATTCTTCCACTGGCTATAATCACCCTCATATGAAATATTAATAGATGACTTATAGCCTACAAGATTAGATGTATATGAACTTGTTCCATTAACATTGCTTGATGCTATCTGTCCAAACTTATATAAAACAGTAGCAGGTGAAAGTGAAAGACTCTTTACCCACACACCTGTAACATCTTCAGTTTTATTAAAGAATTCAATTGCGTTAGGCTGTGATGTAGTAGAATCATACTTATCAATTAAAACAGTACAAGCCTTGCTTAACTTATCCGTATCATTAATATATTTCTGCTTATTGTTATTCTTCTCTTTTAAATCTCTCTTAGTTGTTTCAAGAGATGTCTTCTTTGTTGACAGCTCATCAACCTGTGCTGACAGATTAGAGTATCCAAAGAAATAAGCTAACGCCATTATTAAAACAGCCATTACAACAATCAATAATTTTTTATCTCTTTCTGAAACTTTTAACATTCCCTTTAACTTATCCATGTTTCCCCCTCCTATTTGTTAGTAGTCTTATTAGATGTACTGCCTGAACCAGATGATGTGGTTGCTGATGTAGTATCAGAAGTGTTAATTCCATAATATGAGAACGACAATGAGAATGTAACTTCTGATGAACCGACATTATCTTTTGACTCTGATATAGAAGGAACATCTACTCCTGTTATAAGAGAATTGCTCTCAAGCTGTTGAATAAGTTTTGCTACAGAAGCCTTGCTTGTAGCCTTTCCTGATATTGATATTGCTCCTGATGTCGCATTGAAGCTCTGTATTGCTACATCACTTGGAATATTCTTTTCAAGGAAACTTACTAATTCCTGTAATGTATCATCACTATCTGCTGTAAGTGCTGCAAATGCTGATACATCATTATATTTATCCTTTACAGCATAATAAGAATTTACCAAATCATTAATTGAACTCAGCTTCTTTACATCCTTATTAAGTCCCATAATCTGGGTATTAAGTGCAACAACCTGAGCAAGTGGAATCACAATAAGCAATGCTGATACAGCTATTGCGCCAAAAAATCCTATAATAATAGATTTGGTATTTTCCTTCTTAGAACCAGCTTCCTGCATCTTTCTAGGAACGAAATCAACAGGATCAACTACTGCACCCAAGTTAGTAACATAACTTGTAAGAGTTGCCTCTTCTACATAAGCCTTCTTATCAAGAACAATACCTTTGAGTGCCTCAACCTTAGTGATTGGCATATTCAACTCATTAGAAAGAAGTGTTGCAAATCCTTTAATTGTTGTTGAATGTCCGATAAGATAAGCCTTCTGGATTGAAACTCTGTTTCTTGATACATAATAATCAATTACTCGGTTGATATTACTTGCCATATATCTTAATGACTCAGTAACCTCATCGCCATCAAATCTTGAATGAAGAAGTGTCTCATTCTGAAGCTTTGTTGTAGCTGCATCATACTTAAGACCATACTTATCCATAACTGCATTTACAAGCATTGACTTTCCATAAGGAACCATACGCTGTAACTGTAATACATTTTCCTTGAATATATTGATTACAGTACCATCATTCTCTACCTGAATAACAAGACTGACTTCCTCGCCAATCTGCTGCTTCATAATCTGATATGTACTGTTACCTGCATAATCAACAAATGCAACCTTAAGTCCTAAAGCCTTAGCAAGATCATAATATGATTCAACAACCTCTGAAGGAACAGCTGCAACCATAATCTTTAACTTCTTCTGTCCCTGATCTTCTACTTCCTGAAGAACTGTATGCTGGATAATATATTCATCCATATTAACAGGGAAATACTCAGTTGCATTAGCCTGAACAATCTTTTCTATCTTGTTAGCCTTAACATTAGGAATAAGAACTTCCTTAGTAGCAAGTCTTGGAGAACTGATAGAAAATACTACACTGTTAGAATTGAATCTGTGTTCAACAAGTACTGCTTTAATCGCATTTGAAAGAGTATCAATGTCTATAAGAATACCATCCTCATAGCAGCCCTCTGGTGCAGGAATAGTAACAGTCTTATGAACAGTACTGTTCTTTCCTGATTTAGTGATTTCACATATCTTAATATACTCGTTATTAATAACGATACTTACTAATTTGCCTTTGGCTTTAGCTGCAGCCATAAATCCTCCTATCCAGCTCCCCACATAATAAGCTAATCAATCTAGTTTAATATATATAAATTTCTGTATCCATCATTGGTATCTTAATAATTAAAATCCCATTAATGTCAGATAACAGTTAATTATATTCGTACCAAAAAGCATGGCTATCGTAAGCCCTGCACACAAATATGGTCCAAATGCAAGCACATGCTCTGCATCCGTAACCTTGATACGGATGGAATGAATGACTGCACCTAAGATGCAGCCAATCAGAAATGCCAGGATTATGCACTTCCATCCTAAGAATAATCCTGCAAACGCCATCAGCTTAATGTCTCCACCGCCAAATGCGTCAATACCTTTAATTGCCCGTCCAATAAATAAGCAGACGAGCATAAATCCACTTATAACACAAAACCCTATTAGGTAATCTAATAGGTTCTTGTGATCTAATATTATTCTTATAACTCCCAGCACACCAATTGCCACATTTAGTGAAAATGGTATTTCGAAAGTTCTCCAGTCTATGACTGAAATAACAAGAAATATCGAAAACGCAAAACACATAAGTATACTTACCGGATTAAATCCATGTACCAAGAAGACTATCACATACATTATTCCATTGGTCGCTTCAATGATTGGATACTGTGGTGATATCTTTGCTTTACAATGTCTGCATTTTCCGCCTAATATTATGTAGCTCACCAGTGGTATGAGATCATACCACTGGATTTTCTCGCCACATGTCATACAATGCGAATGTTCTGTAGCTATATTCTCTTTTAAAGGTAATCTGTAAATCAGTACATTCAAAAAACTTCCGAATACGGTACCGTATAGAAAGATAATGAAGTACAGTAATATTTCGTATTGCATAATTATTAGGTCCTTAGGTTTTTGTTAAATATGTAATGTTGATTAGATTACTCTGAAATGAAGTTTGTACTCTTTGTTCTAGAGCAAGCTACAGGTGTTCCTGCTGTTCCCTTATCAGGTGCTGTAGCATATACACCAACATATACTTTTCCATCTTTAGAAATAGAAATATAAATCTTGTTTCCTGACTTTCCAGCAGCTGCTGACTTCATTGATACCCCAAGAGTATTGTCCTCTTTCATTTCATCATAAAGATATCCATTTAATGTATCTCCTGATGCTGTTAAAGCAGAATAATCAATAAGATCACCATTTGTTGTATCTAATTTCTGTGCCACCTTTTCTGTTGACATTGCTGTAACAACAGACTGTCTGATTGAATCAAGATTCTGAAGATCTGTTGACTCTCTTGACTTCTCAACATTTCTAATAAGTGTTGGTGCAAGTACTCCTACAAGTACTGCCATAATTGCGATAACTACGATAAGTTCTACTAAAGAGAAACCTTTGTTACCTAATTTTTTCTGTGTTTTTTTCATGTTTCATATCTCCCTTTTGAAATATATTTATATAAATCTGATATCATAAGCGACATGCATACCAGATTATATATACAATCATTCTGCAACCATTCTAATACCCAACTTGGTTGTCCCTGCCCCATCAGCTTCAACTTTTACTTTTCCAGCTGCTGATATGGTAATCTTAATCTTAGCATTCTTACATGCCTTAGATTTAAATGATGCACCTAACACATCATCAGCCTCTAACTCTTCTTTTAATTCTTTAGATAGACCTGTTGTAGCTGTCTTAATATCATCCAGTTGTTTTACATATGGACTGCTTGCTGTTATCCCTTCAGCATCTATTGCTAAATTTACATGTTCTGTCGATAACGCGGTAACTATAGAGTCTCTCACGGTATCCAATGTCTGGATATCAACCGACTCCCTTGAACGTTCAACATTTCTAACTAATGTCGGTGCCAATACTCCAACAAGTACTGTCATAATTGCAATAACTACAATTAATTCAACCAATGAGAAGCCAGCATTTTTATTTTTTATTTTTTTCATATGCGTTCTCCTTCATCAAATATACATTCATCAGGCGCTTCCTAATGTATTGTATAACTGAATCATTGGCTGATAGATTGCCATGATAAGCAGTACAACTACGAATGCCATAAGTACAATTATTACCGGCTCCATAAGTGATGTAAGTGTCTGTGTCTGAACTTCTACTTCTTCCTCATAATATGTAGCTGAATTAGTAAGCATTTCTTCAACATTACCAGTTTCTTCGCCGATACCTACCATATGTACAACCATTGCCGGGAATAATCCCGTTGCTTTTAACTGGTTTGAAAGAGGCAGTCCGAGTGAAACTCCATTCTTAACTTTTTCTAAACCATCATAAAACAAAACATTCTTCATAGTTGAAGCCGATATTTCAAGTGCATCAATCATTGGCATACCTGCTTGAAGAAGTGTGCTCATTGTTCTTGCAAATGAAGCACATGCCGACTTAGTCTGTAACACTCCAAATACCGGTATCTTGAGCTTAAGCTTATCAAGGTTGTGTTTTCCATTGTCTGTACGCTTGTACATCTGTATACCAACAACTATTCCAACCACAACAATTATGTATATATACCAGTAATTCTTCAAGCTGTTACTCATTGCAAGAATTGCTTTTGTCGTAACTGGAAGTTCACTGTCAAGATCTTCAAACATTGTCATAAAGCTTGGAATAACGAATGTAAGCATTACAATTACTACACCAATCATTACACATATAAGCACTATAGGATACATCATTGCTTTCTTAACTATTCCGTTAAGCTTAGCATCCTTTTCAAACTGTATAGCCATTCGTGTAAGAGAATTTTCCAAACTACCTGATGCCTCACCAGCTCTTACCATATCAATAAGAATACTTGGGAATGCATCATTCTGTCTCATAGAATCAGATAAGTTCTCACCTTTTTCTACATTAGACTGTGTATTAACAATTGCTTCTTTTAATTTTTTATTCTCCGTCTGTTCTGCAAGCATCTCCAACGCATTGATAACACTTACACCAGCCTTCAATATACTTGCAAACTGTCTACAGAATACACTCATGTCTCTTGCAGGTATCTTTTTCCCTTTAAATATAGGAATATTAACATCTTTATCAAGTGCTCCCTGCTTACCGATTGATACTGGAACCAATCCTTGTTCCTTAATCTTTCTGGCAGCTTCTTCCCGGCTTTCAGCCTCAACTGAGCCTTTAACATCTTTTCCCGCGGCACTAACCGCTTTGTATGAAAAACTCTCCATACCTCTCTCCTCATCATTACTTGGATTTATATCCCGAATTGTGCTATTAGTATAACACATTCACAATTTGTTCACAATATTTTTACCAAAATAAACAAAAAATAATATATCCATTTATAGTACTTTATATCTATATCATGCATTCTTATTAAACACTACATACCAAAAGGGGGATTTTTTTGTACAAAGCATATGAATACCAATATTAGTCGTGGCAAACGAATTCACTCACCCTTTCTTTCATTATTTTTCTTGTAGCATCCCCCTCTTTTATGAAATACCACTGTCCCTTCTGTGATATATTTTCACATTCAACATTAAGGTATGATTTTCTTGTGTCTGTGAAGATATCAACATATTTATTTACTTTCTTATTAACAGGCTCATAAAAGCCATATGCTAAAATTCCTATAAACCATAAAATAATACATACATTATATGTAGTTACATTTCCATAATATTTTGACCAAAACATACCAGTCACCATAACAGTAGGCATATGATACATTAAGCTTATCATCCATCTTAAATATTTTATTTCTTTATAGATATAGCTTTCTAAATTTGCAAACGCTTCCATTAATATTTCATATATAATAACACTCACTATATTTAATATCATAAAAACAATGCATATATATTTTTTCTTCAATACAATTGATATAAATATCCCAGCAAATCCAAAGCAAAAATAAGACATCATTGAAATTAACATATCAATAACTATCTTAAAAACCATATATTTTCTAAGAAGGGTATTTTCATATATCACCCACGCTTTATCCAAATATATTTTTCTTAATAATACCCAAATCAACTGACATACAACCGTCGATATAACTGTTACCAATACATTTTTCAATATTCCCATAAATACTTCTGCCATAATCTCTTCTTTCTTTATATTTAATTATATTTATCGTCATTTATTTTCAATTTTTAACATATAAAAAAGCAATGCCAGCAAATTGTTCTGCCAGCATTGCCTTTCAATATTATTTTTCAGACATTATATCCTGCCTTAACCATATCATCCTTAAGCTTTTCTACACTTATCTCAAGTTTTTCTGCTCCTTTTTCCATACTTATGCTCTTTTCTTCCACAAGTGAATATATCATACGGTTGCCTTTTTCTATTCCTTTTTTCATTCCCCTGTCCTCAAGCCTCTGTGCAACATCACACATATTGCTCACTCCTTCCTTATCTGCCAATAACTTTTCATACCTGTTATCCCCGGTCATAACCGATAAGAATTTAAGTATCTCATCCACATGCTTAATAGTCGTCTTGTCATCCGGTATGTAATCTTCATTCTTTCTCTTGTTAACAAAGAAATTAGCGACTATCTTAAAATCACTTTTAAATTTCGATATCTGCTCATCCGTCAGCCATGCTATCTCAAACACATTAGCTTTAACATCATTGACATACTTATCCAGACCATCCGGCACATTTATCAGTGATTTAATATTAGCTGGCGCTGTCCACTTTCTGTCTGTTCCATAATACAATACCATCGTTATTACAGGCACTATTGTTTTCTTATCATGCTGTCCCCTGTATGAAGCGCCCTCATAACCAAATATTCTTACCGGCATCCTGCTCTCAACCTTCGTCTGATTCTCTATGCCATAAAGAATTATGTCTGTGTCACCTTTTCTCCAGTATTTCGCAACATCTCTTTCCTGCTCATGCAATTTACCGGAGTCATCCTTATACTGTGAATGAACTGTTGTATTAACCAACGAACTCTCTTCAACAGTATCTTCCCCATCAAACAATAATACATTAACTATGTCAGCAAATATATCATTGTTATCCTCTAAAACCTTTTCTGATAAATCCTTTTGTTGCATTTGTCTGTATCAGTCAGATATAACCTTTTAATCATCTTAACTATATAATTAATATACACTTTTGTCAATACCGTAATTACGATATTTAAATCAAAAAAATTGTTACAACCGATGTCATTAACATAACACCGGTTATAACAACAATCTTTCTTATATCACTTCTCGTCAGTTTCCTTTAAATTTTCCATGAACTCCTCAAGTTCTTCCCTTGCATTATCGCTAAGCTCCTGATATGTTTCAATCAGAATATATTCTTTTGAATCTTTGTCAACAGCCACATAATCTACTTGCTTCCGCGAATTGCTCTTGCCTTCTGCCCCAGTCAGAAGCTGATATGGAGATATGCCTAGCACCTCACATATTATCATTATCTTGTCTGCTGATGGATTATTCCCTTTTCTTTTCCAGTCACTGACTGTGCTTTGAGAAATCCCTGTCCTGCTGACAAACTCCGCCTGAGACATTCCCTTTTCTTCAAGATATTTATATATTCTCTCACCTATCTGCATTTTCAACCCTTTAATCTTTCTGAATCATAATTATGCACATTCTTAGCAGCCAGACCAAGAAACATAAACATATACGGCGTCGTGTAAAACATTGTATTACCTGTAAATGCACACACTGCATATGCTATTACACACCCCGCTGCTGCTATTGTTGTAGGTGTCAGTTTTCTTATTCTCTTAAGCTGGCACACAAGCATTGTAATGAGCGAAGCCAGATACAACAGCAATCCCGGAATCCCAAGAAATACCATATGCTGTATATATTCATTAGCTGGTCTGTCTGTCCACGGAAGCATTGCGCCGGAATACTTATCATTAAGCTGTTCTGGTCCGTATCCTACAACCGGACTTTCTGGAATCATTTTAAAGCATGCCTTCCATAATACCATTCTTCCTGTTCCTGCCGATTCCATATCATCAGCCTCCGTAATAATGGAACGTGTATCATGTGCAAGTTTCCTTAAATCTCTGCCAACATTTTCTCCTGCGCTTGATGGAATCATATCCGCCATACTCATGATGCTAAGTACAATAAGTACAGCCAGTGGTATAATAATACATTTATTCCTGTGTGTACTGATTGCATATATAATACACACACATACAACGCCTGCAACCGTTCCCAGATATCCGCCAAATGTATTATTAACAAGCAGACAGAATAACTGGAATGTCATTCCGGCAACATACAATATTTTCAGCTTAATATTTTCTTCCATGAGATATAATCCGGTCATTACAAGTACTGACATATTAAGGTAGTATCCCATATGGTTAAACTGATTAAACACTGTCGCTCTCTGTGACCTGAACACACCATCAATCACTCCGTAATCCTGTAACAAAAGGCATATTCCCATAATCACAGATACTATTGCATATGAGCCAAATATTTTCTTTCTGCGCCTTTCATCCTTTATAATATGTGCACACATATACACTGCTGCATAATAAAAATATGTAAGCAGCCCATCATACCTGTATTCCGTTCCAAAAAAAGATGTATGTATATCCTTTGAACACAATGTACAGATTCCACTCCATATAAGAAGCACTATAAAAAAGATATTCCAGGGTTCTTTCTTGAAGAAATCCACAATCCTCTGTCTGGCATGGCCTTTATCCCACAATATCAATCCCAGGCCATACACAAGAACAAACTGCATTGTCAGCAATCCCATAAACATAACCGTGGTCTGGTATTTTGATAACATATGAAAACGGTACACATACCCTTCAACATTTTTCCCATTCCACATTACATGTGTTATTATAGATGGAAGTGGCAGCGCACTCCATAGTACAAGAAGCACTGCTGCCACCTTTTCAAAAGGCTCTCTTCCGAGAACCTCATATATTTCTTTAATGCTTTTACATTCTTTTAATCTTGCAAACATTTCTCTCCCCTACTCACATATCACATCCGCATATTAGAAGAACTGATTAACTCTCTTGGTAACATAATTAACATCCTGAGCATAACTTACCGCATTCTCAGCATCAATCACACCCTTATTATACAAATCAAGAAGTGCATCATCCATAGATATCATTCCGTCTTTTCTTCCTGTCTGTAAAACACTTGTAATCTGATAAGTCTTAGCCTCTCGGATAAGATTCTTTATAGGAATAGTTCCATGCATTACCTCAAATGCAGCTACTCTTCCTCTCCTGTCAGCTGTCGGTATAAGCTGCTGCGAAATAACAGCTTCAAGAACAACCGCAAGCTGGATTCTTATCTGCTGCTGCTGGTGCGGCGGAAATACGTCAATAATTCTGTCGATGGTTGCCGCTGCTCCGATTGTATGAAGTGTTGACAATACAAGATGTCCTGTCTCAGCAGCTGTTATGGCTGTCGATATAGTCTCAAGGTCTCTCATCTCACCAACAAGAATAACATCCGGATCTTCTCGGAGCGCTGCCCTTAATGCATCTGCATAAGAGCGTGTATCAAGTCCGATTTCTCTCTGGTTAATCATGGCTTTGCGGTGGCTGTGAAGATACTCTATAGGATCTTCCAGTGTTATTACATGTGCATTTCGGTCATCATTAATCCTGTCAATCAGTGAAGCTAATGTTGTAGACTTACCTGATCCGGTAGGTCCTGTTACCAACACAAGTCCTCTCTTCTTGGAATGTAGGTCAATAACAGACTTAGGTACACCAAGACTTTCCGGTGAAGGAATTTCTGTTCCTACAATTCTCATTGCACATGCAACCGAACCTCTCTGTCTGAACACATTAACTCTGTATCTGCCTATATTCGGGATTGAGAAGGAGAAATCCAGTTCTCCTCTGTCCTTAAAAAGATTCTCCTGTCTCTCATCCATAATATCAAGAATAAGTTTTTCACAATCTGCCGGAGTAAGCTTAGGATATTCAAGATCAACAAGTTCTCCATTAATTCTTACTCTCGGAGGAAGTCCTACTGTAACATGGACATCACTCGCCTTTTTTTCTTTTGCTATTGTAAGCAGCTGCTCTACCGTAAACATAATATAACCCCCATCATGCAGCCATTAATCAATCTGCTCTAATTCTATTTCAACAATTTCATTGTCATCTGCCATGCTGGCTGATGAACTAACTGCTGGTGATACTGATGTTGCTGCTGACGCTGCCGGTTTCTTAGCTGCTCCGGCATTCTTAGCATTAGGCTGTGAATCATCTTCCTCTGCCTCATAAGTAGCCTTAACCATCTCAGCAATTGTTGTAACACCTTCCTTAACAGCATTGGTTGCCGCCATCTTAAGGGTATTCATTCCCTCACTGATTGCCTGATTCTTAATATCCTCTGCATCAGCATGTTTAGAAATAAGTCTCTTAATAGAAGGTGTTATCTTCATTATCTCATAGATACCAAGTCGTCCATAGTAACCCGTTCCATTACAAAGCTTACAGCCACATGGTTCATATACTGTAAATGGTTCATCCGGATTAAGGCCTAACATTTCTTTCTCTGCTGCACTTGCCTCTTTAGGCATCTTGCAGTCACACAGCTTTCTTACAAGTCGCTGGGCAATAATACCAACAAGCGAATCAGCTATAAGGTAAGATTCTATTCCCATATCTTCAAGACGGGCAACAGAACTTGCTGTACTGTTAGTATGTAATGTACTAACAACCAGATGTCCGGTAATAGAAGCTCTTACTGCAATCTCAGCTGTTTCACCATCTCGGATCTCACCAATCATAATAATATCTGGATCCTGTCTAAGGATTGATCTTAAGGCAGTCGCAAATGTAAGGTTAGCCTTATTATTAACCTGTACCTGATTGATACCATCAATATTAGCCTCGACAGGATCTTCAACTGTGATAATATTAACATCTTCTGTATTAAGTTCACTTAAAGCAGTATAAAGTGTTGTAGACTTACCTGATCCGGTAGGTCCTGTTACAAGGATAATTCCATGTGGGTTCTTTAAGATATCATCAAATACCTTAAGATCAGCCGGTGTAAGTCCAAGTTTGGATTTATCAATGTTGAATCCCTCCTTGGACGCAATTCTCATAACGCATTTCTCGCCATATACAGTAGGAAGATTAGATACACGGATATCATACTCTCTTCCGTCTACATTAAGAGTAATACGGCCATCCTGTGGTTTTCTCTTTTCAGAAATATCCATTCCAGACATAATCTTAATACGTGTTGTAATAGCACCAAGAAGTGTATTATCATATTCAATAATTTCACGGAGATTACCATCAATTCTGTATCTTACACGGATACTCTTCTCCATTGGTTCAATATGTATATCGGAAGCTCTCTGTCTTACAGCCTGCTCTATAACGCTGTTAATAAGCTGAACGATAGGCGCATTCTCGATTTCTTCTCTTCTCGCCTTATCTTCCTTAGTCTCTTCCTTGAATACATCGCCCTGTTCCTTCTTATACAGGTCGACAATACTCTGTGCCTGCTTCTGTCCAAATGCTTTATCAAAAAAAGCGTTGATATCAGATGCATTGGCAAGAACAGGAACAACCTGCTTGCCTGTAACGATATTAATATCATCCATGGCAAGAATATTAGTAGGATCAGCCATGGCAACTCTTATTGCGCCAGGATTATCCGGTGCATCACCGAGAGGAACAAGTGTGTACTTTCTCATAATGCTTTCATCAAGCACAGAAAGCACATCCTCACTGACATCTGTCTCTCTCATGTCAACAAAATCTATTCCAAGACTGTCGCAAAGTGCCTCATTAATATCCTTCTGTGTTGCATATCCAAGTGCAATAACCATTTCACCAAGCATCTTGCCCTGCTCTCTCTGTCTTGAAAGTGCAGTCTGTAACTGATTCTCATCAATAATACCCTTTTTTACAAGTACATCTCCCAAACGAACTTTCTTTCTATAATTCACCCTTCAACCTCTTTCCGCAGGTCAGCTCCTCCCCCTGCTTTGACCAATTTTATTAAATTATATCACATTAACAGATATTTACAAAATAGTATTTTTATTTTATCTCATTAATCGAATAACTGCTGCTCCTGCTGCCAACACATTCCTCGTATAGCGCCTCATAATCATCACTGCATATATATCTCTTATTCTCGTTATCGTGGTTCATGTCAAATGTCCCATCAACATTAAGATATGTATTGCTGTATGAAAATGCAAAATATACTGTCCTGCTGTCTTCTGAATCCGATATAACTGCTGATGCAAACACATAAATGTAATTATTGGCATCAGTCTGCTGTCCATTACCTGAAAGAAAATAAACACCGGTTACTTTGCTGTCCGTACATGTCTCATTATTTACATGATAAAGAAATGACACATCCTTTGTAGCTTTGTAAAGCATATGGAAAGTATTTACAGATGTCTCTGAAACAATAGTCTCCAGAACCTCCTTTTTTACCTGTTCAATCACTTTACTGTCAATCTGTGATACATTTGTTGCAAAGCTTGGAAGCTTATCCGCATCATATGACTGCTCCAGCTTTTCTGCAAGGTATCCGTGTCTTGCAATATCTTCATATGTCACATCGCATGTAACATTTACAGAATCCCCGAATTTGATTCCTGTTGTCTTATCAGCCGTAAATGTCAATCCTGAAAGATATTCATCCTCCCAGTTATTTGATATATTGACTGTCGCCTCCGGGCTGATTCCCGCAAACATAACATCAACATTATCAAACAGTGAAATTGCAGTACCCTTCTGGATTCCGGATGCTTTTATCTTTCTGCTTCCACTTCCCATGCTGATTCCAACTGCATCCTCATATTTCTTGTCAAAACCAATGGTAACCTTGTACTTATCCCCATTGGAAACATCCTCTGCCTCTGTTGTTATGTCTATTGAAGCAATAAGCATTTTGACATTGTATGACTTATCAGAATCTGTACTTTTTCCCATAAGTCCCTTATACAGCTTGTCCTTATTAAGTGTAAAATCAGGACTCGCATAGCCATTAGCACCCTCATAGCTTATCGTTACATAATCCCATACATCAAATTTCTGTGATCGTATAAAAAGTGCCACAACAATTACAGCAATCACACCGGCAGCTGCAATAATCAGCCCTACGCGGCGTTTCTTAATCGTGCGTCCCATGAACCGGAACTCCTTCTCAATCTCCTTTTCAATTGCTTCACCCTTATGTGAAAATTCTTTTAACTCCATATTATACTCCTATTGGTCTTGTCGCCTCTCTTAACATAGATTTTTCTTCTCCATCAAAATACGGTTCAAGCGTCTGGTATACTCTTTCCTGATACTTATTGAGTCTCTCAATATCCACAGAATCAAGGTAATTAACATCAACAAGTTCTAAGTCTATCGGAACAACAGTAAGCATGTCGAACTTTAAAAATGTGCCATATTCATTATCAAAGTCTTTCTGGCATACAATCTCATTTTCAATTCTTATGCCAAACTCTCCTTCAATATATACACCCGGCTCATCAGATGTAACCATGCCTTCTTCAATAACTGCAAGATCATTCTTTCCCGGATTATGCTTCCATCTGAAGCCGTTAGGACTCTCATGCACATTAAGAAGATATCCTATACCGTGGCCTGTTCCGCAGCGGTAATCCATTCCAACATTCCACAATGGCGCTCTCGCAAGAATATCAAGACTGAATCCGTTGCAGCCCTTTAAAAACTTTGCATTTGCAAGGCTTAACATTCCTTTAAGCGTAAGTGTGTAATACATCTTCATCTTATCGGTCACAGGGCCTAGTGCAATCGTTCTTGTTATGTCTGTTGTTCCTCTCAGATACTGTCCACCTGAATCCACAAGCAGCATGCCCTCCGGCTTTAACACAGCCGCATTAGTTTCATCTGCATGGTAATGCATCATCGCTGCATTTGCATTATACGCGCTGATTGTGTCAAAACTAAGTTCTATGTAATCTTTTATATTGCTTCTTAAATTATCAAGATATGCTGCTGCACTTGCTTCTGTTATGCTGCCTGATGCCACATTTTTCTTAAGCCAGAATATGAACTTAGTCACAGCAACACCATCATCAACATGCGCACTGTACAGGTTTTTAATCTCTGTCTCATTCTTTACCGCCTTAAAAAGCATTGCCGGATTGTCAGCCAGCACCACACCTGCATTACCTGCAGATATAACCTCTTTGTAAATACGCATATTGACGCGTTTTTTATCAATAAGTACTGTACCATCCATGTCTGCAATATCATCATACAGTTTTTCATATGGCAGGACTTCCACTCCTGCCTCGCTGAATTTAGCAAGTGTCTTATCGTCAAACCTGTCCTTATCCGTATAAATGTATGCTTTATCCTTAGTTATCACTGAATACGCCATAATAACCGGGTTACACTCCACATCGCGTCCCCTTATGTTGAAAGTCCAGCATATGTCGTCAAGAGTTGCCATAATATGAATATCAGCATTTTTATTATGCATATATTTTCTTATTCTTGAAAGCTTGCTTATTATGCTTTCTCCTGAGTACTCTTTATCAAGCCAGAACACCTTTGTGTGTGGGAATTCTGCCCTGTTCTCATAGATTCTCTCAATCGCATCAAAATCATACAGGCAGCCTGCTCCTGCCTTCTTACATATATCAGTGAATTCAATTCCTTCTTCTGCCGGCATCGTTCTTCCATCAAATCCCATACACATGCCGTCTTTAATGATGCTTTCACAGTACTGTGCCACATTCATAACGCCCGGAGCACCGACCTTCATAAGTGAAAAGCCTGTCCCCTCAATCTGCTTTTCAGCCTGCACGAAATACCTTCCGTCAGTGAAAAGCCTTGCATCATCCTGTGTTATTACTGCAGTTCCGGCTGAACCCGTAAATCCTGTTATGAATTCTCTTTCTTTAAAGTAATCTCCGGCATACTCTGATATATGATAATCCCCTGTTACGACTACGTATATATCTACACCTTCTGCTTTCATAATATCTCTTACCTTAGATAATCTGCCTGCTATTACCTTCGCATCTGTAATCTCCATGACCTGTCCTCCTGACTATATTGTAATATAAAAATTCTGCTGTTACATTAATTTACGTTCAATAAGCACCTGCCTTAACTTACCAAGTGCTTTCTTCTCAATTCTGCTCACATAGCTCCTGCTTATGCCAAGCCTGTCAGCAAGCTCGTTTTGTGTACATTCCTTCGCGCCAAAAAGCCCGTACCTGTATTTTAATATCTCTATCTCCCTTGGCGCAAGCACCTTTTCTATATTACCATATATACACTTAATCTGCTCATAAA
>UMEZ01044943.1_pt1 | contig 24887 bp, 15 predicted proteins | sample 1964841 | NCBI WGS metagenome assembly UMEZ01 (sample SAMEA4836029, study PRJEB28245) | human gut metagenome | biome: gut microbiome; material: fecal sample | place: Denmark | collected 2008 | reverse complement strand
CGGCTGCCACAACCACACCGCTGACCGTTCCCACCACTGCAGATACCGTCTTTTTAGAGACTCCGCCCAAAAGCCACAGGGTCAGCAATGTCGAGAGAATGACAACAACAATGGTAATACCGATCGGTGAAATGCCCCGGTACATCAGCGGAAACATCAGATAAACAATACACACACCAGTAAATGCCAGACTTGCAATGGCTTTGACTCCTTTTTTCCCACCTATAATACATATCACCAGACAGAAAAAAAGTACAAACAGATAAATTGCCATAGTACGGTCTTTGCTGTATACCGTAACGACAGCATTATCATCTGTGGAACTGACAATGACAATTACGCGCGAACCAACTTCACAGTTCTCCATGCCAAACAAGGAACCGCTTGGATTGACGGCATCAAGCTCTTCCCCTGCATATGCTCCGGATTTAACCTGTACGCGCACCTCCTGTGTCCCGTATCGGTTTCCATCTTCTGCCAGATTATCTTTCGTGATCTTTGTCACGACTGCTTTCTCATAGCTTTGCCCTTCCGTGGAAATCAGGGATACTTTTTCGAACTGGTTTCCTTTGACTAATAACAGTAGGAACCCCACCAGACAAAGGGTTCCCACTAAAACTTTTTTCCAGTTTTTCTTCATTATTATTTAGCTGCTTTCTTTACTGCTTTCTTTGTAACAGTAATCGTAATTGTTTTTCCTGCTGCCTGATACTGGCTGGTTGCTGCTGCCTTCACCGTAATTGTAACCTTTCCGGCCTTTTTTACGGTAACTTTTCCGTTCTTATCAATAGTTGCAATCTTTTTGTCGGAAGAGGTATAGGTAAGCGGTGTTTTTGCTTTTGCATTTAAGGAAAAGGCTTTGTCTCCTACGGTTTTTTTGTAAGAGTTCTTCGCCTGAATGGTCTGCTTTACCGCATCTTTTACGATCGTATATGTAGTAGATCCCTGTAACTGTTTTCTGGTCGTTGCATCATAAGTTGTTACAGAAAACTTTTTGTCCGTTACTTTTACGACGGAATAGGTTGGTGTCCAGGTCTGGCTTCTCTCAGAAATAAAGTCCTGTTTGGAAGCAATCAGGCTATAGAATTTTGAACCTGTTGCAGAGTTTGCCTCTAAATATACGGTTCCTTCCGGATTGGTAACGGTTCCGCCAACGGTCTTGTTTACGATTTCATAGCAGTTATTCTGTGCCTGATAATCACTGTCTTTTTCAGCTTCCTCTACAGATTTGTATCCATAAGTGCTGTAAGAAGTATGATCCTTTCCATCCCCCTCAAGCTGGAAGGTTCTGGAATAGGTATGATCATGTCCCTGCATCACCACATCAATCTTATACTTATCCATCAGTGGAGTAAGCTGTGTACGAAGCACCATACCATCGGAATCGGAATGGTCGTAACCACTGCCGTAAATATCCTGATGGAATACCACAATACGCCATTTGGCATCTTTATTCTCATTGATTGCTTTTTTCATGACATTCTCATGCGTTGCACAGTTATAGTTGTTTGTATCAAGAACAATGAACAGGACATTTCCATAACGATAATAGTAATCGGTTCCTGCCTTTGTCTTTCCCTGTACATAATTGGTATCGGTATCGGAAAAAGCATTTGGATTATTAAAATGCAGGCTGTACTGATTCGAAACACTGTCGTGGTTACCAATGGTCGTTGCTACCGGAAGGGAAGTCAGTGCCTCTGCCCCAAGATATCCTGCATATTCCCGCTCGTTGCTTCCGTAGTTCACCTGATCTCCTGCGGACACAAGAAAACTTACATCGGAATGATCCTCGAGTACTTCATTTAATACGTTGTTCCAGTTATAGCTGTCATTTCTTGCTGCAAGATTTTTTTCCGGTGCAGAAGTTACAACATTTCCTGCATTTTCCATCTTTTCACTCTCACTGCTGATCTGACCTTTCGAAGCACCGATCTGCGGATCCCCGACATACAGGAAAGAAAATTCATCAAACTCCTGTGTGGTATAGTTTTGTGTATCCTGCCACTTTCCATCCTGAAATACCTGATAATAATAGCTGGTATTTTCTTTGAGCCCGCTTACGGTTACTTTATTGGAAAAATATTTTGTGGTATCTATGGTCACAGCTTCGGTCTGCGCTCCGGTGAACTCTGTCGCACCATCCATATTCTGTCTGGTAGAGATTCTCACCTTTGGAGTCTCAGCCGTTTTGCTGTACCATGCATAATTTAATTTTGTCTCATCCGCACCCGGAGTCAGCGATACATGTTCATACTCACTGCTATAAGCAGCCCAGTTCTTTTTCCAGTTGCTCCAGTCTGTAGATTCCCGGGAAGCATCATTCCAGTGTTCCGTTGCTGCTGCAATCTTTGTCGGGATACCAGTGGCAAACATTCCTGCCAATACAGCGGTGGAGAGAACTCCTGCTGTAAGTTTCATCACATTTTTTCTCATAATTCTTTTGTTCTCCTTGTGAAATCTGTAAGATTTATTACAGGATTTATAATAAACGGGTTATGTAAGATGCACTATCCGTTTTCTGTAATCCTTTTGTAAAAACAAAAAGAGTGGATGCTTTGGGACATCCACTCCACATGCCGGCTATGCCATGCCGTTTACGGTTTTATATTTATAGAGCATCTCCGCATGATTCTGTTCTTCCACCTGGATATCTGCCAGAAGTTTGCGCACATCGGAATCTCCAAACGCAAAAACATCGGTATTATAGGTCCCGGACACCATTTTTTCAGAACCAATGCTGTCTGTGGCAAGGAAATTATCGTTTTTCTTATCTTCCGGATTAGTCATGGAATCATAGGTTGCCTTCGGCGCATATTCTTTTCCATCCCTGTCATTGACGTTGCAGGACGGGACACTGCCTTTCATGACCTGTTCCAGAGACTCCACATGCTTCTGCTCCTTTTTTTCCAGATCGGCAAACAAATCCCGAAGTACCGGGTCTTTTGCTTCCTGTCCGTAACGTTTGTACTTCTCCACGCAGGACAGCTCCTGTGTGTGCAGATCCTCAATTGTAGCCATCTCTTTTTCTGTTAAAACCATGGTTTATACCTCTTTCTTTCCATAAGATAATATTGTTGATTGCAGAACATGAACACTCCGCAACCTTCTCCTCTAGTATCTGTAAAAAAATACAACACATACCTGGTAAAATTTCGTCAAAAAGGGTTGAAACTTCTCACAACAGATTGTATAATTTCGTTTGTATTTTATACAATGTTTACAAAAAGGTGGATTATTTTATGGAAGAACGAGAAAAATTAAAATCCCGTCTGGGATTCATTCTCCTGTCAGCCGGATGTGCGATCGGAATCGGAAACGTATGGAAATTTCCATACACTGCCGGACAGGGCGGAGGCGGTGCCTTTGTGCTGTTTTATCTGTTGTTTCTGATTATTCTCGGACTCCCGATCATGACGATGGAATTTGCGGTTGGGCGTGCCAGCCAGAAAAGTCCGGTCAAAGCCTACCAGGCACTGGAAAAACCCGGACAGAAATGGCATATCCACGGGATTATCACATTGATCGGCTGCTATCTTCTTATGATGTTTTATACAACGGTCACCGGCTGGATGCTTCATTATTTTTATATGACGGTCACCGGACAGTTTCAGGGACTGGACGCCGACGGTGTATCCGGACAGTTTACCACAATGCTGAGCAAACCTCTGACCATGGGCTTCTGGATGGTGGTAGTTGTTTGCGCCGGCGTATTTGTCTGCTCCCGTGGACTGCAGAACGGTCTGGAAAAAGTAACAAAGGTCATGATGACTTCTTTGCTTATCATCATGATCATTCTGGCGGTCAACAGCTTTTTTATGGATGGTGCAAAAGAAGGCCTTGCCTTTTATCTGATCCCGGACTTTGAACGGATGAAACAGATCGGTATTGCAAAAACCATTACGGGTGCCATGAACCAGGCATTTTTCACGTTAAGCCTTGGAATCGGCGCGATGGCAATTTGGGGAAGTTATATCGGAAAGGAACGCTCTCTGCTTGGTGAATCGGTAAATATTGCCATTCTGGATACGTTTGTTGCTATCACCTCCGGACTTATCATTTTTCCGGCATGCTTTACGTTCCATGTTGACCAGACTTCCGGACCAAGCCTGATTTTTATCACCCTGCCGAATATTTTTAACCATATTCCGCTTGGCAGACTCTGGGGAAGCCTGTTCTTTTTGTTTATGTTTTTTGCAGCGTTTTCCACAATCCTGGCAGTATTTGAGAACATCATCTCCTGCGGTATGGAACTGACCGGATGCAGCCGCCAGAAATCCTGTGCCGTTAATCTGGTACTGATCATTGTACTCTCCCTGCCATGTGTACTCGGATACAATGTATGGAACTGGAAAGGTTTTTCAATCTTTGGTGGGTCTGTGCTTGACCTGGAAGATTTTCTGGTAAGCAACCTGTTCCTGCCTCTCGGTTCCCTGGTATATCTGCTGTTTTGCACAAGCCACTACGGCTGGGGCTGGAAAAACTACACAACCGAAGCCAATACCGGAAAAGGATTAAAAATTAAAAACTGGATGCGCGGCTACATTACCTATATTCTGCCGCTGATTGTGCTTTTTATCTTTGGATTTGGCATTTATGATAAATTTTTTACAAACTAAGGAGGATTTCTTATGTATCACGCAAATGAATCACGTTACGAAACCATGAAATACCACCGCTGCGGCGACAGCGGACTGATGCTGCCGGAAGTATCTTTGGGCTTCTGGCACAATTTCGGAGATACCGGTGTTTATGAAAATATGAGACAGATGTGCTTTACGGCATTTGACCACGGGATCACACATTTTGATCTGGCAAACAACTATGGACCGCAGCCGGGCAGTGCGGAGGAAAATCTCGGGAAGATCCTTCGGGAAGAGCTTTCTTCCTACCGCGATGAACTGATCATCAGTTCCAAAGCCGGTTTTGACATGTGGCCGGGACCTTATGGAAACTGGGGCAGCCGCAAGTACCTGATTGCCAGCCTTGACCAGAGCTTAAAACGGCTCGGTCTGGACTATGTGGATATTTTCTATCACCACCGCATGGATCCGGATACGCCGCTGGAAGAAACCATGGGTGCACTCGACCAGATCGTGCGAAGCGGAAAAGCACTGTATGTCGGTCTGTCCAACTACGATGGAGAAACCATGAGACGCGCAGCTGCCATCTTAGAAGATCTGCACTGCCCATTTATTATCAACCAGAATTCCTACAATATCTTTAACCGTACCATTGAAGAAAACGGTTTAAAACAGGCCGCAGCAGATGGGAAGAAAGGAATTATTTCTTTCAGCCCGCTCGCGCAGGGTATGCTGACCGACCGCTATCTAAACGGTATTCCAAAAGACAGCCGTGTCAACACGGACGGACGTTTCCTGCATGCCGACCAGTTCGATGAAAAGCGGCTGAACAGTATCCGGAGCCTGAATGAGATTGCGGCTGCCCGTGGTGAAAGTCTCGCACAGATGGCGCTCAAATGGGTCATCCGTGACGGTGTGGTCACTTCTGTTCTGATCGGAGCTTCCCGCCCGGCACAGATTCTTGAAAATCTGAAAGTGTTAAACTCTGCTCCGTTTACGGAGGAGGAACTGGAAAAAATTGATCAGTGTGCACTTTCTCTCTAGGTAAAACAAAAACCCCGGATATTTATTTCCGGGGTTTTGTCTTTTCCTGCATCTGCTATTTGACTTTGACTTTTAATTTTAAAACTTTGGTCTTTCCATTGTTTAAGGTTACTGTCACGCGAATGGACGCAGTTCCTTTTTTGTTCGATTTTATGGTACCCTTCTTGTTTACAGATGCAATTTTTTTGTTATTGCTCTGATAAGAAATGCTTTTTACATTGTCCATATTTAAGGTGGCTGCCAGAGAAACCTTCTTTTGTTTTCCCTTCTTCACCTGAACGGTTTTATTCTTCAATGTAACCGTTTTTAATATTTTCGTTGTGACCTGATCCATATCTTTCTGATCCATAAGGACGTAATTCTTATTGGAATCTGCTGAAAAATTCACATTTCCGGCTTTTGTAACCGTATAACTCTTGTCGTTTACAAGGACATAGGCACCTGTCTTTTGATCTTTTGCACACACATACAGCTTATTTCCGGTCTGTATGTCTGCTGTATTTACGGTCAGTGTATAGCTTACGTTGCCAGCCGGATCGGTGACCCGGATCGTCACATCTGTGTGTTTTCCATTGTTTTCTTCCATGGTTTGTTTTATCAGATCAGCGGTCACCGTTGTTTTGATGGCTTTATTTTTCCGGGTTCCGGTAACGGTCACGGTTGGTGTATTTTGTCCGGCCGTGTTTCCATCGGACGGTGTTTCTGTACCGGCTGTATTTCCGTTAGACGGTGTTTCTGCATCGGTTTTGTTTCCGTTGGATGGTGTTCCCCCTCCGGCTGTATCACCACCCGAAGTATTTCCGCCACCTCCTCCGGAAGATGAGCCACCTCCGGTTGCTCCACCGCCTCCGGAAGATGAACCGCCTCCGGTTGTTCCACCACCTCCGGAAGATGAACCGCCTCCGGTTGTTCCACCGCCTCCGGTGGAACTGTCCTCTTTGATTGTAACGGTCGCGGCTTCACTTGTCACTGTTTCGTAATAAGTCTGTCCATCCTTATCATCCGGCTCATATACTGCCTTAAACTGATAAGAACCGCCACGTTTTAAGCCTGATACAACCGTATCGGTTTCCCCATATACGAGTTTTTCCTGTGCCTTTATTATGGTTCCGTCCTGATAAAAAGAAATCGAACCAAGCGGAATACTGCCATTTCGGACTCCATCTACCTTTGCATACAGATGTACGAAATTACCGTTTTCTGTCTCTGCCGTAAGGCGAATCGATGGTTTCGCCGCTGTAATGGTAAAGGTTCCGACTTTTTCCTCTATCACATCGTACTGGTTTCCAGTTACTTTAAACCACACCTCATAGCTGCCCGGCTGCACCGGAACAACATTTTTCCCATCCTGCCGATAGAAAACTTCAGGCTTTACCTGCGAATCTACCGTCTTTCCGTTGTCCTTTCGGACTACATTTACCGTGGAAACAAAGCAGCTCTGTTTCAGCCCTGTGTATGCAGCTGTCTGCTGGATGGTATCATACTGCATCTTTACGGCAATTGGATTTACCGTCACGGTTTCGTTTGCCTGGGAAGGAAGTGCCCTGTAGTTTCCATTGGCTGCTCCTGCATAAGAAACTGTAATTGCATTTTCTCCCATATGAAATCCGTTTGCCTCTGAAACCGGAATCTTTATGGCTGCCACTCCGTTTTGAAGCGTGATGCCGGATACTTCATAAGGGGTCTGGTTAATGTATACCGAAAAACCAGCAGATGGCACGTGTCCCTGTAAGCTGCTATCTGTATAGACCGTCTGCACGGTAAGATTCAGTTCATCCTGCATGGACACGGCCGTTGGTAATCCATTTATCGTAGTGGTTGTTTCCTTTGAAGTAGCCGTCGAACCGGATGTATCCGGATCTTTGTTTACAATCAGAACTACCTTCTGCTCAATTTGTTCATCTGCTGAAAATGGACGGATTGTGATGTAGTAGGTTCCCGGTTCTGGCAGTTTCAGTTCGCCACTCGTAGCATCTTCATAAATTTCCGGTGTAATTGTATGTACCCCGTCCGGATCTGTCTCCGGATGAAATGCCAGTCTAAGATCCGAAACATTGGCATTTCCATCATCACCAACCGTTGAATAATATATATGATTATTGAACTCTACTTCGTATGTAAGTGGAACCTGATATAAAGTTTTCCCATTTTCGGGTGTCCCTTCCTGCCATTCCACATCCAGATAATACGATTTATCACTACTCATAATATTTGAAACATTCGCCAAAAGTACAGGATTTTTTACTGTAACATTTTTTACCGCAACCGGTTTATCCCCTGACAACTCACTGGTTTTCCAGATTTCTCCGTTTCCAGACGATGTCCGTTCCAGTGTCATTCCCGCCTGTCCGTCTGTCGGTGTAAAAGAAACCGCCGTATCCGCAGCCCTTCCAAGTTCCAGATAGGTGTGACCATACTCCGCAATTCCGGATTTTCCATTTCTTCCATTCAGGGTTTCAAATGTAAGTGCACCCGTAATGGTATCTGTAACATTCAGCTTCTGTTCTTTTCCTAAGATCAGTCGGTTTCCTACTGAATCCGCACTCACAATCGAATGTACCTGTGGAGTTTCCATCTGGGAAAGATCAATCGCACTTGCCCCTTCCAGCCTGACCGTACAGCTGTCCAACGCTGCCGGTGCAAATGTTCCACCTCCCTTTACTGTGAGGTTTCCTACTTTGCCTATACCTGGAATTCCGGTATAGGACTGGTCGGTATCTATGGTCAGAAATGTCTTCCCTGCGTGATTTTCAGATACTCCGTACACCTGTTTCGTATCGGAACCGGTAAGTGAAATTTCCACATCGCCGGAAACCGTATATTGTCCATCCGCTGCCGGTGGATCCGGCTCCTGCGTGGAAAACCAGTCATCCTGATTTACATAGGGTTCAATGGCACCGGATGCATAGATTTCCCCATTTTGCGTACCGGAAACGTGCGCAAGCACGATCTGTGTCTTACCGTCATATGTTCCGTTCATGGAACCGGCATAAATATTCCCCAGATTGGTACCACCACCCGTAATCAGAATCTGTGCCTCTGATCCCGGATGATTCCCCATATTCTTTCCATTCTCATAAAGGGATCCGCCAAAGATATCTACATAGCGGAATCCGCTGTCGCACGTAACATTCTCAAGAACAAGTTTATGCCCATTTGCAAAAATTGCATCGTGCAGACGATTGGAAAACCGCAGCGTAATGTTTTTAAATGTCACATCCGTATTCAGGATAAATCCCCCCTTACGGTTGGAAAAAGTATTTCCATTTCCGTTGACGGTCACGCTTTTATCAAAAATAAACGGTTCCGCAGCCTCGGCATTTAAAAAAGCACCACTTCCCAAAATTAAGATTTCATCCCCATTGCCGGCAGCCGCATAGGCATCCTCAAATAAATTGTAGGGATTTCCATAGCTTCCATCTCCGGAATGGGTAGAATTTCCATCTTTAAATTCCGTATAGATCGTTCTTGCCGCTGTCTGCACAGCCTCCTGCGCCTTTACCGGCACGACAGGCTGCACGGTAATACACATGGTGAGCACGATAAAAAATGCCCATAGACGTTTTGCTGCATTGTCTGGTTTCATCTGATTGTTCTTTTTCATCCATTTCTCCTGATAATAAGAACAGGGGGATGAGTCAAAAACTCATTCCCCTGTCACTTCATTGATAGTCTCTACCATCATCCTAACATGGTTTCCAATCATCGTCAACAAATTTATGACCTGTTTTTATACCTATATCATCTGCTGATTTTATATTTTATTATTTCTATCTGTTCTATCTGTGTGATATCAATCTTCTGATTGAAAATATAACGAGCCCCACAATATTTCATTTCACTTGCAGATGCATAGCCATCTCCAAGCTCTTCAAGATCTGTACCATCCATGAAAGAATGTTTCTTTTTTTCAGTTCCTTTTCTGTCATCGGTAAGAGGTAACTCTCCTATGGAATATTGCTTTCCGTCTTTTGTTGTTGCAACTACATGATAAAAACACCCTTTTTCTCTCCAGTCATTGACGGGACAAATACTAACCGTATAAGGTGTAATTTCAACAGGGATTGTTTTTTTTGTTTTCTTAACATCCGCTTTTAACATCTTCTCCTTCATTGGAACAACTTTTCCCTTAACCAAAACATTTTTTAATGGCGTATTTGAATTATCCGGTGATTGAAATCCCTTATATACTTTCGGATTTTTCCACGCAGTATCATCGGAATAAAAGCCGCATACATTGATCTGAATACCATCACCTGTATCTATTACATCCACCTTACTGGTAGTATCTAACCCACCTAACCAATAATTTGTTCCTTCCAAAGATTTTGCGTTCGGAAGGAACACCTTTGCACGCATAACCTTCGTATTTGAAGCAACCTGAATTGATGATATGATTATCTTTTGTTCTTTTCTGCCATCATCTTCTCTACTGTTTGATTTTGCATCAAAATTTTTTCCACACGCACACAGACAATATAGCATTGTAAAAATTAATAAGTACAGACTGATTCTCTTCATTCATAATCCTCCAATTTCTTTTTCTTTAAAACACTAAGGATTAATATGCTTCCTATCACTATAATTCCAATGCCAGCCACATATTTCATCGAACTTCTGCTCTGTACTCCAGCTCCTGTACTTACCTCAGAATCTTCAATATAAGTATCTGAAATCTCCGCTACAGACTCAAATGAATAGACACCGCTTTCCACATTTTGAGTTTCCGGAATTTTCTCCATAACCGGATACTGATACCCTAACGAAATCCAGATACGTGCTGTTTCATCATCCATCCCAAGTGCAACCGGCTGTCTCATTCCCGGTTGACTTCCCACCAGTACTACTCTCGTACAGTCCGATAATGCCTCTCGTTTTTCCAGAAGTATATCATAGTAAGGTTCCACTGTATGTTCTGCTATCTCTGTAATCATCCATTTTCCGGCATGATTTTTTACTTCTTCCTGTTCTGCTTTTGTCAATACAGACTTTGCTTCTTCACGCAATGGAAGTCCTTTGGCTACGGTAAACATTCCATATGTCTTTTCCATTTTAAAAGGAATGACCCATACATAATTTGCACTTTCCAGAGCACTTGTGAGTTTTTTCGTATCTGCCGTCTGCAATTTTATAAGATTACAATCCACATATACTTTTAATGCCTTGTCATAATCGATGGTTGCATCCGGCTCTTCTTTTTTCATTTCATCCTGTAAATTACTGATTTCTGTCCAATCACGGCTCGTTATTAACTGATCCTGATCGGAAACCGGTATTTCCGCGGCATACACAGCAGAACCTGCTATCGTAAAAATTGTAATCATCATAAGCATTATTTTTAAAATATTTTTCATGGCTATTTCCCCTCTCTTGTGTATACTATACTTCATTTTTCCCATTATTCTTTCTGCATGTTAAAATTGGTTTGATTTTCGTCAAAATCTGCATTAAAAATCCCATAGCATACACCATGGGATTTTTTCAAAGATATAACACAATCTGAACCTCAAATATATTTTCATCGATATTTATAGATTTCCATCCCCCGTATTTGTCTACAACATCTGAAATATTCTGCATACCGATTCCATGCAATGCCTGTTGTTTCTTCCTTGTCAGTAAACGTTCTCCCTGTTTATTGACTTTTCCATCAAACGTATTTTTCACCTGTATCCCCAGAATTCCCCTGTCATATTGTATCCGAATCTCCAAAAAACGATCTTTTATCTGCTCCATTGCCTCAATTGCATTGTCCAACAGATTTCCAAACAAAACATTCCAGTCATATCCATCCACTGGCAACTGGCACGGAATCACGATCTGCGACTGAATCTGACAGGACATTGCCTCCGCTTTTGCCAGTTTATGATTCAAAATCATATCCAGTTCCAGATTCCCCGTATTCACATACTTATGCTCCGTCTGCAAATGCTCACTCATTTTATTTACATATTCCTGTGCCTTATCATACCTTCCTTCATTAAGATATGTCTGCAGAAGATACATATGGTTTTTCATGTCATGCCGCAAAGAATCCAGCTTTTTCTGATTCTGCTGCATGATATGCATCTGCTCCTGATAGGCCATCATATGTTCCTTTAAAAGCCGTTGCTGCATTTTATCCTGATAAGCTTCTCCCAAACGGTCATACAAATAGAACATTCCAAGATCTACAACGATCATAATAGCCAGTGATAATACTGTTTTTGGCGAATTTTCGCCGGATACACTCTCAAGAGCATATATCCAGACAATATTTCCGGCTAATACAAGAATCATAAAGTAATAGTTCTGTGTTTCCATAACCCTTCGCCGACATATCACCTGTCTTATTCCCATTGCTATGAGCAGATTGACCATTGCACCTGTGATGGTTCCCATTGCCCGCCCTTCGGAAAACAAAGAAAAATCTCCCAGATAATAATACATGATAAATTCAATGGTAAGCCCCAGCAATACTGTAAAACAACCTGCCATTATTTTCTGCAGTATACTTCCTTCATACAATATACCTTCTGCCGCCCAGAGAAGCAGTACCATACTCACCGTAGTTCCCATGGCATTTCGAAAACCAAATGCAACAACTGTATTAATAAGCCATACGAGCACATAAACAATATTTGCCATCCATGGCAGTTTTCTTTTCTTTTCCAGAAAAATATCCGTCACTTTAAAACTTACATACACACTTAATATGTTACATACCGCTTCAAATATTCTTTCTATGTTATTCACCCGCCACACCTCATCTTTTCCATAATTGCATGATCAAGGTTATTTTTCATAGACCGACTGACCGGAATGTCATCCCCATTGATCATGTGTACGCTGTCTTTCTGAAAAGATTCTGCATACCGCAGATTAATGACATAAGATTTATGTACCACGCAGAATAAATGCGGATTCAACGCAGGAATAACCTCCGAAAGTTTTCCATAAACACATAATATATCATTTGCTGTTACCACTTGAATTTTTCTGGCAAGGCTCTGCAAATAAAAAACAGAATGTTCTTCTATCCGTATCGAATTTCTTCCTTTCCCAATTTCTATAATATGTGGCTGAAACTGATACAGCCTTTCATATTCATCTAATATATAATCTACTCGTTCCTGTTGTATGGGTTTCACGAGGAAATTCATTGGACGCAGATCAAAAAGCTGCATGGCATACATTTCTTTTGCCGATACAAAAACAATCTGCATGGATTCATATTGGATCTGGGATCGAATCCAGTTTCCAACGATAATCCCCGAGCTGTCCCCTAATTCAATATCCAAAAATAACAAATCATACCTTTCGCTTTGCTGCAGTTTTTGAATAAATTCTGCTCCACTTGTATAACCGTCAACATCCACTTTTATTCTTTTCATTTCTGCAAACCGAAAAATACTTTGTTCCAATTTATAAATAAATTGTATATCATCATCACATATTGCTACTTTTATCATTGTATATCCTGTAATTTATTTTCCTCTCTATTTCAGGATTTCCTGCAGCCGCGCATCTGTATGCAGGAGTTCCTTCGCGCGATCCCTATATTGCTGCTCATGCAGATACGTATAGCGGAACGGTTTGATCGACGGTGCCAGATCAATTGCTTTCTCAAAATCCTCCCGCCGAAGATCCAGTGTTTTTACATAATCCCAGAAGCCCGTCTGCGTAAAAATCGTGTCTACCCTCCGGTAACGATGATCCTGCACAACACTCATCAGATAGGTTGCAATGCCGACCTGAATACCATGAAGCTGCGGATGCTCAAGCATCTTGTCCAGCGCATGGGAAATCAGATGTTCGCTGCCGCTCGTTGGTGCACTGCTGCCCGCAATCTCATTTGCAATTCCGCTCATCGCAAGAGAATCCAGAAGTTCCTTTAAAAACAGATCATCCTGTATAGAAGTAAACGGTGTGCGCACAAAACTGTTGACTGCTTTCTTTGCAATCATGACAGCAAAATCGTTGACTTTTCCGTACCCATGTTCTTCCTCAAAAATCCAGTCATACAGTGCCGTAATTTTTGATACCATATCGCCGATTCCGGAATATAAAAATTTCTCCGGTGCACTGCGGATAATCCTTGTATCCACCACAATCCCATATGCAAGTTTTGCCGGAACGGACTTGCGGCGTCCTTCCACCAGAAGGGAAGCACTGGCACTTGAAAAGCCATCGCTCGATGCCGATGTCGGGATGCTGATAAACGGCAGATTTCGCAGAAATCCACAATATTTCGCACCATCAATCACTTTTCCGCCACCGATGCCGATGACTGCCTGCGTCTTCGCCGGCATGGAAAATGCAAGGCTGGTCAGATCTTCCAACCGCACGGTATCAAGTTCCTGATATTCTAAAATATCAATGTCCTCCTGCTGCAATGCTTCCATAACGGTAGAACCAAACATTTCTACAAGACCGTTTCCAAACAATACAACTACTTTCTGTAACTGTAACTCTTTTAAGTAAATCCCCAGATTGTCCAATGCACCCGCACCGATCTTTAAAAGTGCCGGAATGGAAATGTGTTTTCCTGCCATAATAAATGTTCTCCTTCTCATTCTCTTTTCTATTGATTTTAGTATAAACAAAGGTTCCTGAAATTACAATCAATTCCCCCGAAAAAACGCACACGCTTCTCTTTACAATTATGGGTAAGAAAAAAGACGATTTCCTGCGAAACCGTCTTTTTCTTATTAAAATTCTGACGAGACTCCTGTAAATTTACTTTGTCACTTTGATCGTCATCTTTACAGCCTTTGTCTTTCCGTTCTTTAAAGTGACTTTTACTTTCACAACTGCTTTGCCAGCTTTCTTTGCGACAATTGTACCATTTTTATTCACTGTTACAACCGCCTTTTTGGAAGATGTATAAGTGATCTTCTTTACATTTTCCATGTTCAGGTTCTTATCAAAAGTAACTTTTGCCTTCTTTCCGTTTGCAACCGTTTTCTTGGTATCCTTTAATGCAACACTCTTTAAGATTTTACTGCTCAGAGCCTTTGCATCCTTCTCATTCAGCAGTACATAATCACCGGCATCTTTGGTATCCACTGTCACCGTTCCGTCTTTGGAAACCTTATAAGTCCTGCTGCTGATCAGGACTTTTTCTCCTGTCTTTTTATCAACTTTTACAAGTGTCAGCTTTTTGCCTGCCTGCAGATCCTTCGCATTGACAGATACGCTGTTCATCTCTTTGCCGGAAGCGTTCTTCGTTGTCTGGGTAATCGTAATGTCGCTGGTTCCTGCCTCTTTGACTAATTTTGCAACCACATCTGCTGAAATTGTAGTCTTCTTTGTCTCGGAAGTATTCTTTACTGTTTTTTCCAGCTGTGCCCGGGCATCTGTCACTTCTCCCTTATCGTTCTTTTCAACGGTAAGTGTCGCATTTGTATCTTTTGCAATATTCTCAAATGTTTTGTCCGTTTTCCGGGTTTCTGATGGTTTTGTATCCGGTGTTGTTGTGCTGCCGGAATTTCCACCAGAGGTGCTGCTGCCGGAGGAAGAATTTCCGCCATTATTTCCACTCTGGCTGGTCTGTTTTACCGCAATCAGGCCATCGGCATCTGCTTTTGCAGCTTCTGCATCACTGATCGTTGTTCCTTTGAATGCATCAAAGTAAAGTACCGATTCCACATCTACCGCGGAACCTGCCGGGTTGGAATTACACCAGAGTCCGAATGCCTGCACATCTTTTAAAGCATCCCCACTAAGTTTTCCACCCGTCTTCCCTTTAAAAGCGGAGAATGGAACGGTTACTTCATAGGCATCTTCTGTCTTCGCAAGATTGGTCAGATATACTTCATACTCTTCTCCTCCTGCCTTGATCTGTACAACAACCTTCTGCCCTTTTCCATCAAGTTTTGTCCAGAATTTCAATGCATTATAGGCTGAAAAATCTGTATTGCCCAGACTTGCATTTACCAGACCCGTCCAGACTTCCGAACCGGTTGTTTTTAATTTGTAATGAAATGCAGCACCATATGTACCGTCTGCCTTATGCTCCTGATCCAGCGTAAAGGACGAACTGCATCCAGCGGCAGAATTTCCACCGTAAGCTGCATCCAGAAGTCCATTACTCCCGACATAGTAGTCAAAGTTTTCCAGCACACCTGCCGGAGCTTTGTCCTTTTCTTTCCCGATACTCAGATTCGTGATCGTAGACAAGGTCTTTCCATCTGCAACCAGCGCGATTTCCGCTACATCTGTTTTTCCGATCTGATCCATTTCCTCCTGTGTCAGCTGCGCCGTATAGAATCCATCGGAGCCTTTCGCAGCCGGCAATGTCAACTGTTTGCCTTTTGCCGTATCCTTTACAACAAACGATACCTCACCGGCATTGGAAACACTTGCCTTTAACGCAGTTGGCTTTAAAATCGTATCCATATCAAACGGTGCTACCATGTATCCGCTGACATCTTTGTAATTATCCGTCTTTACTCCTGCATACTTATCGATATTGCCATAGAAATTAGTACCGTTTCCAAATACTGAATCCTCATTGTTGTAGTAAGAAATGAAATCATTGATCATTTCCTGTCCCATGGTATCACTGTATTTATATGGCACATAGAAATTGGTATCGCTGAAATTTGCCCATACCATATAATATGGCATGTCGTTTTTCTTTGCGATATCATTCACTTTCTGATACCAGTTCACACCCGACTTTGCCTCACTGACCGGATTATTTTTTACAAGAAGCCCTTCGTTATCACTTCCATCCTTTTTCATCACACGTACACCGGTCTCCGAAATCGCAGCCAGCTTGTTATGCTGTTTTGCAAGTGATGATACAACCTGACAGGTCTGATCCAGATGATCAAAGAATGAAGTATCACTCTCTGCCGGATAAGTATTAAAGTCGTTGTAATAATCAAATGCCAGAATGTCTACACAGGCATCTCCCGGATACCGCGACATATACTCTGCCTCGGTCTCCAGCGGTCCGTTTGGCGAATACACATAAAGCATATTGTGCACGCCTTTGGATTCCAGATAATCTCTGGTATATGCATACAGACTCCTGTAACTTTCTGCGGTGTTTGCACTGCCCCACCAGAACCAGCCGCCGGTATCCTCATGGAATGGCCGGAAAATCACCGGGATATTCTCTTTTTCCAATGCATTGGCATAGAATGCAATCGTATCAAGATATGCCTTAAATACCTCATTCTTCTCTCCACCAGGCAAAATCTTCTTTAACGAATCACCAGATAAATCTTTTGCTTCATTAAAATCACAGTTATAGAAATCGTAGGTTCCATCTGCATTCTTTTTAATCTTTGCGTTGGTGAAATTCGGCATATGGGTGGATAAGGTAACGATTGCACCGTTTTTGGCCGCCTTTTTGCTGTAGTCAATGGAATTCTGCAGTGCAGATGCCGCATCCGTACCACCAGCCTCGCTTCCAAACAATGCCAAGGAGTCAATGCCGAAAATACCGCTGACGGAACCGGTCACATCTTTTACATCTCCCAGATCGTTGTTTCCTACGGAATGGCTCACATCATTCTGATGTCCGAACAGTACCTGATCACTTTCGGTCAGTCCCTGCAGATATGCATACAATGCCTTTGCGCTATTGCTGGCATCCGGATCTGTCATGGTCAGGGTTTTATCTGTTGCTTCTGGTTTTGCCTGTGTTCCGTCTGTATTCGGTGTTGCGGTAATTGTCACAAAATCACCACTGGCATCCTTCTGGGAAAGTATCAGATTATCCAGATAAACATCCCCTGCAAAGGAACTGTTGGCTCCGATAAGTCCGATTGTCAGATCATCCATTGGTGTGGCAGATGGAGAAAATCCTAAAGTAACTGTAACTTTCTTATATCCGTTTCCTGCATCTGTTGCCTCGGACGAATCTATGCTGGTATCTTTATTGATTCCGCTGTTGGAGAAAAATTTTATCTTGGAAATATTACTGCTTTCCGGATAAATCAAATCCACACTCACCTGATTATAATTGCTGATATCAGCCGGTGTCTTCGGTGTGAATTTCACTTTTGCCTCACTCCATGATTCGCCGGAGTTGGCTGTATAATTCAGGCTTACTTTTAATCTTCCGTCCCCGCCATTTGCGTCATAGGAAAGTTCCGGAGCAGCATTTTTTGTTCCACCGTGGAAATACTGATATCCGGTTTCACCTGCCCACAGATTTACCTGGGATTCATTATTTAAATCAGAAAGAACGGTTGGCTCCTGTTTGGTCAGTTCCTGTTTATCGCTTGATAAATTTGTGAGAACTACATTTGAAAATGTCACAGTTCCCTTAAATCCGGTTCCCACAAGAACGAATTCAACATCCATCAATGTATCCGGTGTTATTCCTGAAAACTTTACTTTCAGATCAGCTGAATAATTCTCCCCAACTTTCATAAAAGAATCCTTCTGCAGCCACTGGCAATCCGTACTGTTGTTCCATCCCCATTTTGATCCCAGTTTTGTTACACCCTGGATATTCAGATGCGCTTTATCTGCATCCAGCGACTGATAGGATGCTTCATCCAGTGTTACCTTTGCAGTTAATTCATACTCTTCATTCACATTTCCCAACGAGCCATTGATGGAATCATTATATACAAAAGTAATTTTTCCTGCACCATTCCAGTCTTCTTCTTTCAATCCTGAAAAATCAATGGTTTCTGTTGTTTTTGCGTCCTCATTTTTGTACAGTTCTGTACGTGTTACTGTTGGTGCTGACGCTTCATTTGTTTCCGCCGCATACACAATCTCATTCTGTAAAAATGTGCATGCCTCCGGTGTCAGCGACCCCATCATTGCTGCTGCCAGCGTGATGGCAACAATCTGTTTTCCTACCCTTCTCATGTTTTTGCTCTACCTTTCCTTTCTTCTCCATTTTAGCTGTAAAAACCTTCCAGCACCCTCCATCTATCCGGTTTCACTTAATAAAAAAGCAATTGCACGCTGCTTCCCATATTTCAGGGAGAGGGTACTGCATACTTGGGGAGTGCAGTAAAAATATGGGAACCAGTGTGCAATTGCTTTATTTATTTGATAAATTCAGTATATCACAAAGTAATTTTAAGTCAATATTTAGTTAATATAAAATTAAATATTGTAAAGTATTACTTAATTTAATGTTTTTTAATCTTTTTTTAATCTTTTAATTGGGCACTTTGCCAAGGGGCGAAAGTACCAGTTCCTTATTAATTGAAAAAAGCACCTGTAAAACAGATTATGTTCTGCTCTACAGGTGCTAATATCGTGCAAGTTCTTTTAAGCTGCCTTCCAAAGAATAACCCCCTCTTTTTGTACATTCTTATAAAATGGAAGCACTTCCCCCACTTTTTCATATTTTCTTCTTTAATATCAATGATAGAAAAAATCTTATCATAACGTACCATTTTTTCTGCACCTATTCCATATTTTCTTTTTCATAAGATTCCACCAGTCAAAGAACAATTCAAAAATTAAGGGGACGATCAAAACCATCCCCTTAAAAATTTTAAATATAATTAATCAATTTTTCTTAACATTGCCAAGTCAAGGTTACACCAGTCATTTGCTCCTGCTACAGAATAAACCCCGATCTCCAACGTATGATTTGTAACAACAATCTTGTCTATACTAAAAATATTCCAATTAATGTCACTTGTTTCAATCGTGGTATCAAGCTCACTTCCTCCATAATTTTTTGCATAAAGTTGTAAAACATCCTGTTTCCCATTTGTCTTTGCCCAAATTGAGAATTTATATGTTCCATTCGGAATATTTGTATACGTTTTATATACAGAACACGAATACTCTTTATCATCCCAAAATGTTAATTTGTAATCTCCATCATATGCATCACCATATTCTGTTCTTACAGTATTTTCATCTGACGAATCACTTGTCCATACATTCCATCCACTCGGTGAAATAGTTATCCCATTCTGTTCAAAACTGATATTTGTCAATAAATTTTCACACGGTTTATTAAGCACCTTAATAGAATCTAATGCATTTCCCTGAAAATTAAACAACGTCATGTTATCCCATGTATTACTTGGAGTTACGGTATCATTTTTATACGCAACCCCTGCAGATGTAGCATATGTTCCACCTTCTACAGGTATCCATTCTGGTTCCCAATAAAAATATCCAATACCTTTATCATCTGGTACATTTAAAATGATTGATTCCAGATCATTCATAAATTCAAATTGTCCTTCTACTGTTGCAGGATATCCTCCAACTTCTTCATCTCCACTAATGAATACATTTCCTTCACCATCACCATCTTCCGTTGTCCATGCATACGCAGTTTCTACAACACACACTTCTTTATTATAAGTGGTCGCCAAGTAATTCAAATTATACTGAAGCCCCTCCATGGTTCCATGCCACATTGGATAATAAGATAATCCAAATACATCAAAATCCAAGTTTGGTGACTCTTTCAATAATCCACCAAAATACCAGGTATACAACTGATTTTTTCCACCCTGATCCAGATGAAGCATAATTTTGGTACTCGATGCAGCAGAAGCACGTACTCCAGAAATTGCAGATTCTAAAAGGCCCGCTAATCCGGAAAAATCCTCATTCGTCCCTATTTTGCCATCTTCATGAAGAATCCCCGATGATATTTCATTTCCAACCTGAACCATATCTGGAACAATACCTTCGGCTGCAAAATCATTTAAAGATGTTTTCATATATGAATACAATGTTTGCTTTAATTCTGAATAAGATAAATTTTTCCATGCTTTGGGTTTAATCTGATTTGCCGGATCAGCCCAAAAATCACTCAAATGAAAATCAATCAAAATTTTCATGCCAAGTTTTTTGGCTCTTTTAGCAAGTTTTAATGTCGTATCATAATCGTTGTTTCCACCACCATATGGGTTTCCGTTTTCGTCATATGGATCAACCCATAACTTTAATCTCACATAATTTGCACCATTATTATGTAAAATAGTCATTGCATCACTCTCCTGATTTTTCTCATAATAATGTGCTCCCAAATCTTCCAGCATATCCAATGTCGACACGTCAACACCCCTGATAAAATTATCTGTGCTGACCGCACCTGTGATGGTGGATGCCTGTGCTGTGATTACAGTCGTCCCCAAAAGCTGTACCGCTACAAATGCTGCAGCCATTGCTGATAGAATTTTCTTTTTTACCATAATACATTCTCCTTTTTATATAAACAATTAGTTACATTTTATCCTTTTACCCCTCCGGCAACCAATCCATTCTGAATAAATCGCTGTAAGCACATAAAGATGATCATGATCGGCAGGGATGAAATCACTGCTGCTGCAGCAAACAAAGTCCAGTGCGCAGCAAACTGATCACTGATAAAGGACTGCAGTCCGAGTGCAAGCGTCATTTTTCCCGGTGTCTGCAAAAAGATTGAGGTAATCACATATTCACTGTATGTTGCAATAAACGAAAACAGGAAGATCACGACAAGCTGTGGCATTGCAAGCGGGATGATGATCTTATAAAAAACCTGGAATTCATTTGCTCCATCCACCATTGCAGCTTCATCCAATTCCACCGGAAGTCCATCGATATAAGATTTAAGTAACCAGATATTGTAAGCACTTCCACCTGCAAGCACAAGAATGAGTGCAAAGCTGTTGTCCACCAGCCCGAACTTATAAATTAAAATATAGTATCCGGCAACTGCCATGCTGTTTGGAAACACCTGTAATATCAAAAGTGCCATCAGCCCATATTTTCTTCCCACAAACCGCAGTCTTGCAAACGCATACGCTGCAAGTGAAGTAAGCACAAGTTGTATGATTGCTACAATAAAGCAAAACTTCAGGGAATTAAAAACCCAGATTCCAAAATCCGTTTCCCGAAACAGTTCCACATAATGTTCAATGCTGAATTTTTCAGGGAACAATGAGGACAGGAAAAAGCTGTCACCCGCGGAAAAAGAGGACATAACAATCCATATGACCGGAAACAGCACCACGATCATCGTGATCCATATGACCACCCTGCTTCCCCACAGTGTCCGTTGTTCTGAGGCGGATATTTTCTTTTTATTTTTCATTTAATCAACCTCCTTAAATGAGCCGGACAGCCGCATATTAATCAGCGTAAATGTTCCGACAATGATAAAGATCAGCACACTGAACGTTGCAGACAGTTCATACCGGTTCGACCATGTGGTCATCTTATAGGTGGTACTAGCAAGGATATCCGTATAACCCGCAAACTGGTTATCCACTCTCGCCGGTCCACCTTGTGTAATCATGTATATATTTCCAAAATTGTTAAAATTAGCCGCAAACGAAGAAATTACAAGAGGAATGGAAAGTTTCGTCACCATCGGCAATGTAATGCTCTTAAAGCACTGAAATTTTGATGCCCCATCCATTTTAGCCGCCTCATAGTATTCACCAGAAATCGCCTGTAGTCCGCCAAGACAGACATTCATCATATAGGGAAATCCCAGCCACACATTCACGATAATCAGCCCAACCCTTGCCCAGAATGGATTGGTCAGCCACGGTACATTCCAGGCAATACCGATTGTATGCAGTAAATTATTGATTCCACCATACTGCTCATTTAGCAGGCCCTGCCATGCGAGGATTGCAATCGTAGATGGCAATGCCCACGGCACAATCAGTACTGCACGGTAAATTTTTGATTCTTTCATATGCGGATTGTTTAACAAAATGGCAAGAATCAGTCCCATTGCATAGGAACCTGCCGTACTTAACAGCGCAAAACAAATCGTCCACCCAAGTACCGGGAAAAACACATTTTTAATACTTCCGGAAAATACGGTCAGATAATTTTCCAGACCCACAAACGTGTAATCTGTCAGATGATACATGTTGTAATTAGTAAAAGATAAAATCACCGTATAAATAATTGGCAGACATGTCACCAACAGAATCGAGATCAGTGCCGGTGCCAGATAAGTATACCCAAGCGCATTCTTTTTCTTTCTCATGCCATCACTACTTTCCTGAATTCATCAATTCAATCGCTTCTTTCAACTGCGTAACCATATTTTTGGCAGCTTCCTCTGGTGTTTGCTCCCCAGACCACATCGAACGGATATTGTTTGTGTGGATACTCCAGAGCTGTCCCATTTCTGATACGGTCGGCATCGGCTCTCCATCATTGATCTGCTCGACAAATGCCTGTGTGTATGCATTACTCTGGATCTCATCAAGTTTCTGATCTGCCAGTTTTGCCGGTATACGGTCACCCGCCTCATACATGCCAAGTGCACCGTTTTCCATCAGATAGGAAATAAAATCCCATGCTGCATCCTGATTTTTACTGCTGTTGCTCACAAAACTTACCTGTGTACCCACCGGGGTCACAAACGGCTGTCCGTGGAAAGTTGGCATTTTTGCTACAGCAAATTTAGTTCCTGCAGAGGTAAAACCGTCAATATCCCATGGTCCACCAATATAATAAGCACATTTTCCGTTCTGGAAATTACTTCTTGCGATATCGGCTGTCACATCTGCCGTGATCAGTTTATATTTATTGCACAGGTCATTGATAAAGGCATAGGCTTCCACACTGCCCTCATTATCAAGACCGATGTCTGCCGTGTCATATGCCCCATCCTGATATTTAAAAATATAACCTCCGCAGGCTCTCACAAAACCAAGATCGTAGTATATGCTTGTTGCATCAAACTGTACACCTCCGTCTGCGGCTGCCTGATCGACCAGTTCTTCCCATGTTTTTGGAACTTCCGATACAAGATCTGTGTTGTAAAACAGTGCAGTAGTCTCTACGGAAAGTGGTGCTGCATATCGTTTTCCATCTACATAACATGCCTGGATGGCTGCATCGGAAAAATCCTGATCCGCATACAGATCCTGTGGCACTTCTGCAGTAAGATCTGCGTTTACATAATCTGCAAGCTGGTCATTTGGAATCCCCACCACAGCATCCGGTCCGGAAGCACTTTTTACTGCCTGTGCAAACTGCTGGACAGATGGAGACTGGTGAATGACTTCTACCTTTCGTCCGTTCTTTTCTCCCCATTCATCTGCATATTTCTGAATGGTATCCACTTCCACGTTCATGTTCGTCCAAATCACGAGTTTTTCCCCAGAAGCTTCCCTTTTTCCGGTTCCAGTTCCACTTCCACAGCCAGTCAACATTCCCACTGCCATTGTTACAGCCAGCACAGCTGTTATTAATTTTTTCTTCATATGATTGCCCTCCTTTACATTGTTTTCATGTTTATCAGCGCGCTGTTTGCGTTTCCATTTTCGTCAAACAATGCCATATTTGCCATGGCATTTCCTGCTGTCATCTTGTCTTTCATGTACTTGCTGCCACTCTTACTTGCCCACGTACAGTCCGGTATTGGCAACCATGCCGGTTCCCAGTAAAACACGCCGATGCCTCTTTTATTGTTTACACTTCTTACCGTTGCAAACAAATCCCGCAAGAATGCTTCCTGCCCCTGCTGTGTTGCCGGGTATCCAGTGATTTTTTCATGCTCCTTCGAATAAACGATTCCGTTGCAGCCAAATGTTTCCGTAGTATAACCAATCGAAGTCTCTGCAACAAGTACATCTTTGTCATACCGGCTGCTGATATCATTCATATTATCCAGAAGAAGTGAAAGACTTCCGTTCCAGTGCGGATAATACGACATTCCAATAATATCAAAATCCAGCGCATACGATGAAACCTGATCAAACCACTGTCGATACATTTTATTATCCGTTCCGAAATCCAGATGCAATACGATCCTTGCATCCGGACACTCCTCGCGCACCCCTTTAATCCCTGCCTGCAGAAGATGTGCCATATTTTCGGTCTGTTCGATGTAACCGTCCGGCCACAACAGCCCTTTTGTAATCTCATTTCCAACCTGCACCATAGTCGGCACAAGCTTGTGGTTTTTCAATGCCTTTAACGTATCTACGGTATGCAGATACACCGCCGTTTCCAGTGCCTCTCCGCTTAATTCTTTCCAGGCTTTCGGTTTTACCTGTTTGGCTGGATCTGCCCAGAAATCACTATAATGGAAATCAAGCATAAAATCCATACCGCTTTGTACAGTTCTTTCTGCGATCTCAATGGTGGTCTCCAGATCATTTCCACCTCCCCCGTAAGAATTTCCGTTTTCATCGTAGGGATCCGGCCAAATCCGAATCCTTACGTTATTGGCTCCGCATGTCTTTAAAATTGCAAACAGATCTTCTTTTTTCCCGTTCAGCCGATAGGACGCACCATAATGTTCCAGTTCTTTCACCATGGAAATATCCATACCCTTAATAAATTTCATAACTACTCCTTCACAAG
>UMEZ01099781.1_pt1 | contig 24927 bp, 26 predicted proteins | sample 1964841 | NCBI WGS metagenome assembly UMEZ01 (sample SAMEA4836029, study PRJEB28245) | human gut metagenome | biome: gut microbiome; material: fecal sample | place: Denmark | collected 2008 | reverse complement strand
CTGAGTACCTCGGCGACTTCGCGATTTGCCCATACGCCGCAGCCTACTATAATATAACCTACTCCGGAACCGTAATAGAAGGCGGCCTCTCCTATTCGGCCCCGATCACAAAATGGCTGATAGGGGAAAATTGGGCGAGCATAGACCTTGCCGCATACGTCGGCTGCGCAGACTACCGCGGCGGCATGAGCGACAACGGCGGATACGTTTATGTAGGAACAAGCGCGGATATTTCGTTCGCAATAACGGAATATTGGTCGATGTCGGCCGGCGTGCGCTACGCCCTGCAATAACGACGACGACGGAGGCTTCTCGGCCATAGCAGGCAAGGAAAACAACGTCTGGTTCGGGGTTAGCACATCAATCGGCTTCTAACTAAAATCTAAAATAAAATATCTTTTGGGAGAAAAAATGAATAAAAAAGCAATATCCGAAACTAATGAAAACTTAAAGTCCCGCATGTCAAAGAGAGACTTTATTAAAAAGATAGGGATCGGAGCGGCAGCCGCACTCGGCGCGCCCTATGTAATGGGTGCATCCAAAAAGCCAATCAGGTGGCGAATGCAAACCTACGCGAGCACATCGCTCGGAGCCCACGTCATAAAACCTGCCGTTGAGGCCTTCAACAAGGTCGCGAATGGCGAGATGATTATCGATTTGTACTACGCGGATCAGCTCGTCCCCACGAGCGAACTATTTAGCTCGCTACAACAAGGCACGCTGGACTGCATACAAAGCGACGACGACTCCATGGGTTCGCCCGCAGACGTAGCGCCTTTCAGCGCGTACTTCCCGTTGGCGACAAGATATTCCCTCGACGTACCCGCCCTTTTCAACGAATTCGGCTTGGGGAAAATCTGGGAAGAGTCTTACAAAGACGTAAAGAACGTAACCTGGCTAAGCTCCGGAGCGTGGGACCCTTGCAACTTCATCACCAAGACGCCAATTAACAAATTGTCCGACTTGAAGGGGTTGAAAGTTTACACGTCGCCGACGGCCGGAAGGTTCCTGACGCAATTTGGCGTAGTGCCGGTAACGCTTCCGGTGGAAGACGTCGAGATGGCAATACGAACCGGAGAGTTGGACGGAGCTGCGTGGTGCGGCATAACAGAGGCCTACACGGTCGGCTGGGCTAACGCCACAAAATACTTCCTTACAAACAATATCTCAGGCGCGTGGATCGGCTCATTCCTCGCCAACACCAAATCTTGGGAGGCTGTGCCGGAACACTTGAAGGAATTGTTCAAGCTTTGCATGGATTCTTCGCACTATTACAGGCAATACTGGTACTGGGGCGGTGAAGCAAAACTCCGCGTAAACGGAGACAAGCTAAAGCTCACAACAATTCCAAGCGAAGAATGGAGGCCAATTGAAGTCGCGGCAGTAAAGTTCTGGGACGGAATCGCCGAAAAGGGCACGCCCCGCGCAAAGGCGGTGGTAAAGATTCTCAGAGACTTCAATGCCATGATGGACAAGGCTGGTTCTCCATACCGCTACTAATAAGAAATTATGCTTGGGTATGCGGGCGCGGGGTGCGTCCGCATATCCTTAATAATAGGGGAAAACTCCATATGTATATAAGAAGAACAAGATTTGATGACTTTGACGATTGGATTGACTCTATTGACTGGCGCAAAGCCAAAAGTCGTGCCGGGCGCATCTTTTTTAGGGTGATTTACACCTACATTCGCTTTGTCGAAAAGATTGGCGAAATTGTAGGCAACGGCGCGATGTACCTATTGCTTCTAATGATGGGAATACTGTTATATTACATCGTGACAAATGCGATGCACAGGCCGGTCATATGGGCTATGGAAATGTCGCAGTTTACAATGGCCGCCTACTACATACTAGGAGGCGCTAGCAGCCTGAAAGACGGTATCCATGTAAGGATGGATTTTCTGTACGAGCGTTGGAGCGCCCGCACAAAAGCCTTTGTGGATTTATTTACCATATTTTTCATGCTGTTTTACCTGTTTGTAATGATCAAGGGCGGATACAACAGCTCAATGTTTGCCTTGGAATTCGACCAGAGGAACCACACGGTTTGGAGGCCGCCAATGGCGCCCATTAAGATAATAATGACAAGCGGCATGGCATTGATGTTTTTACAAGCCACAGTGGAGTTCTGCAAGGACCTTTGTAGAGTGGCGGGGAGAAAGGGATAAAAATGAGCTTATCACCTGAGATTATAATTTTGTTGATGTTTTCAACCCTAATGCTCCTGATGCTTACAGGGCAACGGGTTTTTGCAGCGATGGGTTTTGTCGGCGTCACGGCCGCGCTCTTTCTGTGGGGCGACGGCAGTAGCGCGCTTGGATTCAACGCCGCGATAAAACTATTCAACTGGTATCCGATGCTGACGCTTCCGATGTTTATATTCATGGGGTTTATGCTTTCGGAATCCGGCATCGCGAACGACATGTACCATATGTTCCACGTATGGATGGGCTCGCTAAAAGGCGGGCTTGCGGTCGGGACGCTTCTGATAATGGTTCTCATATCGTGCATGAACGGCCTTAGTGTCGCAGGAATGGCGATAGGCTGCAGCGTCGCGCTTCCGGAACTTTTGAAGAGAAACTACGACAAGCGAATGATAAGCGGCTTGATACAAGCGGGAAGCCGCGCTTGGCTTAAAACGCGGAACTGTCGGAGACAACGTAATGTATTTTGAAACCGGCCAGGGCACGGCGCTGTCGGCGAATGGCCATTGGAGAGTTGATATGCAAACGTGCGAAGCGAGAGCCTACGCTGTCGCGCGGGAATTCAAGCCTTTGCTCGTAAACACGGTTGTCGGTTTTATCGGCCCCGAATACCTGTACGACGGCAAGCAGATTATACGCGCAGGCCTCGAAGACCACTTTTGCGCAAAGCTGCTCGGGCTTCCCATGGGTTGCGACGTCTGCTACACAAACCACGCCGACATAGACCAAGACGACCAGGACGTGTTGCTTACGCTACTCGCGGCGGCAGGCGTCACATACATAATGGGGATTCCTGGGTGGGACGACATAATGCTGGGCAACCAGACTACATCGTTTCACGATACGCAATACGTAAGGCAGACTTTCAAGCTCCGCCCTGCTCCGGAATTTGAGGCGTGGCTTGAAAAGATGGGCATATACGCCGACTTTAAACTTTTAAACGCGAAAGACAAAATTTTAACCAGGCTATTGAAAGATGAAAACTGACATAACAAAGACAAACAATGCCGTGCGGGCGAATTCGTTGCCGAATAAGATGGGCGGAGCCGATCCGTGGGTGTCTTTGCAGGCGTTGACGGACGCGCGGATTGCGATAGGGAGATCCGGCGGCAGCCAACGCACGCCGTCCATACTCGATTTCAGGCTCGCGCACGCGCGGGCGAGGGACGCCGTATTTGCGCCTTTTGACGCCGAAAAATTGGCTTCCGAATTTAAAGACGCCGGTTTCGAGACTCTCATACTGCACACAAAAATATCCGACAAATCATCGTACCTAATGAATCCCGAGGGCGGCAAAGAATTGAACGAGGAGTCGAAAAAGCGCCTCTGCGAAGCGGCAAAGACTTGGGATAGTGTCAACTTTGCGCTAATAGTGTCCGACGGATTGTCCGCGACAGCTGCAAACGAGAACGCGCTTGAAACAGTCTCCGAGCTTGTAAAGCAGCTACCGGCCGACAAATGGAAGATTTCCCCCATAATGATAATTCCGTTTGCGAGAGTAAAAATACAAGACTACATCGGGCAGATTCTTGGGGTAAGGCACTCGTTGGTTCTGATAGGAGAGAGGCCTGGATTGGGGTCGCCCGACAGCCTGAGCGCGTATTTTACATACAAGCCGCGCTGGGAATCGGTGGAATCCGACAGGAATTGCATATCCAATATACGAATGCAGGGAATGCCTCCGAAAATTGCTGCGCGGAAATTGGCGCTGCTTTTGGGAGAGTCGCTAAGGCTCGGAATAGGCGGCACCGCCCTAAAAGACAATATTGACGACGCCAAGCTGCTTGAATCATAGATACAGCCACTGCCGCAAGCGAGTATTGCCGCAGGAGGAAAGTTATGGCTTTTCATAGCGGCGGCGGAAGCGCCCCAAAGCCTGGCTATTTTGCAATGCGGAAGGGGCTATAAATTTCCGCCTCTTTGTTGGAATGGCGCATTGTACCTTTAAGCGGACGAAAACCGCCCGTGAAGGTGCAATATGCCGATATTATTTATGGCGCATCTTGCCGAAAAAAAATTTTTCAATTTATTCCGCAAGCACGTCTGCCTTCAAAATAAAATGTCAATCTTATGAAGGCTAAAAATTATTTTCCGCAAAAAATCCGATATTTTGCGGCGATGGCGGAGCTTGCGAACAAAACATTTTGCCGCAAGCCCTACATTTTTAGATTTATATTTTTTTTATAAAGCAAATTGCCGATTGAAGCAGCGCAAGAGCGGGTCGATAAAACAAAAAACTTTTGCGGCTTGACAAACGGGTAATTTCGAGCACGTTTTTAGTAAATTTCGTTTGGAAACGGAAGTTCGTTAAATTCGAACGCGGACGCGCCGCTGTAAGATCCGTAAATCCTCCCATAAGCCACTGATTAAATCGGGAAGGCGGGAAGATTAAGGATACAAGCCAGAAGACGTCCAAACGGAAACGACGACATGGAATTCGCGAAATATTGCCGTGTTTTAGCAGCGCTTTTTATGGCTGACTGTTAAAGCTGCAAATATTGGCGGGTTCCAGAATAAGGCCCGCAGATGTCACGCCAGAGTTTACGTTTCCTTTGCGGCTCTTATTTCAACGAGACAACGCGAAAGGAATAAAATGAAAAAGTATTTTATTGTATTGGCGGCAATGCCTTTTTTACGGAATTTCCGGCCGGGCGAATCGTGCGCCTATGCTGATTATCCGAAAGAGTTTGAATTAAAAGAGCGCCAAAGAGATTGGGAATGTGGCTTTGAATGCGCCAATTTTACAGTTTTAGCCGCCATGCGCACAACTATTTCCAAAGAAATATACGAACAGTTATGCGCGCCCGCGCGGCTGTAAAGCTCCATGTAAAATATGCGCCCGCGCAACTGTAAAGCGGCTGGGAGCTTGACGCATTAAACCGAGAGCGGGCTTATGATTGCAATTATCGTACGGCACTGCGCCTGATTATTTTTTTGAGGAAAGCTATCGGGCAAATGCTGGAATATTAAATCCCGACTCAATTAAGAGTTTAGTTCCCGCGCAAAAATGCAGGCAATGTTCCATATGGGATTAGCGTTTTGTTTTTAAGGGCAACCGTTGGCAAAGCGCTGCTAAAACCCGACAGGCGCGCCAAAGCAATCGGCGTTTAAAACCGACCCGCGCGACGAAGCATGGAAGTTAAAAAAAAGTGGCTTGGCGGAAATACCACGGCCCTAATTTATCGCAAAAGAAAGATTTTTTATGAAAATTTTAAAAAGAAGCGGCGCGGAAGCCGCATTTGACATCAACAAAATTATCGCCGCCGTCACAAAGGCCAACCAGACGGTGGATTTAAAAAACACGTTAACAGCCGAGCAAATTCAGGCAATCGGCAAATACGTAAAGGGCGTGTGCGCTGCGCTCGACAGGGCGCTTTCCGTCGAGGAAATCCAAGATATAGTTGAAACGCAAATTATGAAGGCGGGCGCCTTCGAGGTGGCAAAAAAATATATTACGTATAGATACGTGCGCAGCCTCGTTAGGCAGGCAAATAGCACGGATAAACAAATTCTGACGCTAATCGAATGCAACAACGAAGACATAAAGCAGGAAAACTCCAATAAAAACCCCACTGTAAACAGCGTCCAGCGCGACTACATGGCGGGAGAAGTTTCAAAAGACATCGCTTCCAGAATCCTGCTCCCGCGCGAAATTATCGACGCCCACAACGAAGGCATAATCCACTTCCACGATATGGACTATTACGCGCAGCACATGCACAACTGCGACTTGGTAAACCTTGAAGATATGCTGCAAAACGGGACGGTAATCTCAGGAACGATGATAGACAGGCCAAGAAGCTTTTCGACAGCCTGCAATATAGCGACTCAAATAATAGCCCAAGTCGCGAGCAACCAATACGGCGGCCAAAGCATAACACTCACGCACTTGGCGCCGTTTGTCGATGTCTCACGGCGCCGCATACGCACGGAGCTTATCGAAGAACTTGGCGAATTTGGGCTGTCCGAAAAAAACCTTGAAAGAATCGTGGAAAAGCGCGTGCGCGAAGAAATCGAACGCGGAGTGCAGACAATTCAATACCAAGTCGTCACCCTAATGACAACCAATGGGCAGGCCCCGTTTGTGACAGTATTCATGTATCTTGGAGAGGCGCGCAACGAGCGCGAAAAATCCGACCTTGCAATAATAATAGAGGAGGTTTTGAAACAGCGCTGCAAGGGAGTCAAGAACGAGTCTGGCACCTACATAACGCCCGCCTTCCCAAAATTAATTTATGTTCTGGAAGAAGACAATATAGAGCCCGAGAGCCCCTACTACTATTTGACGGAACTCGCCGCAAAATGCACGGCCAAGCGAATGGTACCCGACTACATTTCCGAAAAAATAATGCTTGCCAACAAAATCGACAAGAACGGCGACGCCCACTGCTATACTTGCATGGGGTGCAGGAGCTTTCTGACGCCCTACGTCGGCGAAGACGGCAAACCCAAGTATTACGGCAGATTTAACCAGGGGGTTGTGACTGTCAATCTACCGGATATAGGGCTTTCGGCGCACGGGGATATCGAGGCATTTTGGAAGATATTTGACGAGCGCATGGAACTTTGCCACAGGGCATTGCAATGCAGGCACGAGCGGCTAAGCGGAACCTTGTCGGACGCCGCCCCGATTCTCTGGCAACACGGCGCGCTTCTGCGCCTAAAAAAGGGGGAAAAGATAGACAAGTATCTGCACGGAGGCTATTCGACGCTTTCCCTGGGCTATGCCGGGCTGTGGGAGTGCGTATTTAGCCTGATAAATAAAAAACTAACCGAGAAAGAGGGAGAGGAATTGGGGCTTGAAATAATGAGAAGGCTCAATTCGTACACGGCAAAATGGAAAGCGGCCGAGAACATAGACTACTCCCTGTACGGAACGCCACTCGAAAGCACAACATACAAATTTGCGAAAGCCCTGCAACGCCGCTTTGGAGTCGTCGAGGGAGTTAGCGACAGAAATTACATCACAAACAGCTACCACGTCCATGTCGCCGAGCCGATAGACGCCTTCGCAAAGCTCTCGCTCGAAGCAAAATTCCAGACGCTCTCCCCGGGAGGCGCAATAAGTTATGTCGAAGTTCCAAACATGCAAAACAATATTCCCGCGGTGCTCCTTGTAATGCGCTATATATACGACAATATAATGTACGCCGAACTCAATACAAAAAGCGACTATTGCCAAGTATGCGGCTTCGACGGAGAGATAGAAATTGTAAAGGACGAAGACGGCAAACTCGTCTGGCAGTGCCCAAAATGCGGCAACAAAGACCAGAATAAGATGAATGTAGCCCGCCGCACATGCGGATACATAGGCACGCAGTATTGGAACCAAGGGCGCACCCAGGAAATCCGCGAGCGCGTTCTCCACCTTTAACTTTTTGGAAAGATGAACTACGCGGCGATAAAACCTTTGGATATTGCAAACGGCGAAGGCATAAGGGTGTCTTTGTTTGTTTCCGGCTGCACGCACCGCTGCAAAGGCTGCTTTAATTCCCCCGCATGGGATTTCAATTACGGAAGACCGTACACGGAATCCATAGAACTGGAAATCGCAAAACTTGTGGAATGCCCGTACGTAAGCGGGCTTTCGCTTCTTGGCGGCGAGCCGTTTGAACCGCCCAACCAGCGAGCCCTGCTCTCCTTGGTAAAACGCGTTGCGGCAATGGACGGCAAAAACATCTGGGCATATACGGGCTACACTTACGAAAGCGACCTTCTAAAAGGAGGGCGGGCGCATTGCGAAGCCACAGACGAAATACTCGATTCAATCGACGTGCTCGTTGACGGAGAGTATGTGGAGTCACTAAGAGACATTTCTCTGCCCTTCTGCGGGTCGTCGAACCAGCGGGTGCTCGACATGCGCGCTATGCGCGGAAGCGGGGATAAAAATATTTTATGGCGCAAGAGCATGTGAAGTTAAACAACTGTAAAAAAGTTCCGTTTAGATGTAATATGGAGTTGCCAAAAGCTTGCGCCATACCGTCTCCGCTCCGTTCCGTCAATAAACCATAAACTTCAAGGCTATTAAAAAGTTTGCGCAGAGTTTCCCACTAAAAAAACGCAGTAAAAAAATTTTTTGATGCGCATTGGGACGGATTGGCGAGTCCCAATTAAAAGAGCCTTAAAATTTACGGTTAAAGAATATGAGCTTGAATAAATGAAGTTCTTCCCACAGGTTAAAGCATCATCAAATTCATAATAAAGCCATGGCAAAAAAAATTGATAGCGGGGAAAACCTAAAAAGGATATCAAAGTTTCTCCTTGATTTTGCCGACGCCCTCATGATTTCCGGGACGCAGACTTCCCGCATAGTAAGAAATGTCCAGCGGCTTTCAGAACTTTTCGGCTGCGAGGCCAATTTGATAATGTTGCCAAAAACAATAATCATGACCCTTACGACAAACTCTGGCGAGGCTGTCACATCGGTCAGAAAGATATCGCCGGACAGCCCGAATTTTACGAGGCTATCGGAATTGAGGATTTTGTCGTGGGAAGCTTTGAGCAACGGATATTCCCTCCGCGAATGTGAAACGAAGTTTAGGGAAATAATGGCCGAAAAGAAGAGGAGCTGGATAGTTCCCGCCCTGACAATCTCCATTGGCAACTCTGCATTATGCCAGCTTTGGGGCGGAGACGCGCTTCTCATGCCGCTAATCTTTTTAGGGACTTTTATTGGCTATGTTCTAAGGCGCGAACTACTGAAAAAGAAGCTTGGAATGAATCCGTCTTTTGTTTGCGCCGCGCTCATATCAGCCCTGATACCGGGAGTCGGGGCGGTTGTGTTCAATCTTAATACTGACATTGCCCTGTCAACAAGCGTCCTATGGCTCATTCCGGGAGTTCCCCTTTTAAATTCTATCATAGACCTGTTCGAGGGGCATATTCTTGCGGGATTTTCCAGACTGATAAAGGCGGTGGAACTTATATTGTCCATAAGCTTCGGCCTTTTGATTGCGATAATTATCATAGGGCACTCAATTATATGATAACGAAAATAATCATAGACTATATTTTTTCCGCAATAGCAGGAATGGGGTTTGGCATAGTATTCAATCCGCCCTTTAAGGTGCTTATTTTCTCAGGGCTATTCGCAGGCGCAGGGCATTCACTGAGGCTTTTGCTAATGGCACAATATTCGGTAAATATTTTTGTAGCCACCCTTGTCAGCGCATTTTTTATCGGCATACTTGGATTTTTAATGGGGAGAATAGAGGGGTGCCCGTCCGAAATATTCACATTTCCCGCGGTGCTTCCAATGATTCCCGGAATCTACGCCTACGAGACATTTCTAAGCGTAATAAAGTTTCTCTCGGAAAACGGCGAAAGCAAAATGCGCGAGGAATACCTTATGGCTGTAATGTCGAACGGGATAATAGCTTCATCAATTTTAGTCGCCATAGTTTTGGGAGCGTCCGCCTCGGTCTTTATAGACACGTTGTCCAGCAATATAAAAAACCGCAAACTTAGAATCCGGCTGAAGAGAAAATATAGAAATGCAATAAACTAATATGCCGCATTGGAACAAAAGCGTCAGAACGCAAAAACGGAAATAATCCATTCCTCCATTTAAAAAAATTTATATATAGTTTGCAGATAAATTGCAGGCAAAAGAACTGCTTTATAAATGCGGCAATCGCTTTTCACTTTTTTTAAAAGAGCGAAGATTGTATAAAGGCTTACAAAAAGAGCTAAGATATTTGACAGAGTAAAAAATTATATAATTAAAAATTGGCGCGATTTCGCGCGCATCAACAGCGGCTTATATCGTGCGATACTGAGAATTGGACTATCTTACGTAAAAGTGGAACTGGCATTAGGGTTGCCTAAGTAGTCACGATAATTTTTTCGCAAAATATTGTGCGCTTACCAACCCAATCCTGATTTTATGTAAGTTGGGGAATTAAAACTTTTTATTCTATGGCCCTTTTCGTCGCACACGATGATGACTTTTGAGGTTTTTGTCGCAATGTAAGAATAGGTTGTAGAATTAAAGCTTATAAGAAAGCCGCCGCGAACCATAACAGGGCCTTTATCTTTATATATGTAAATGGAATTGGATTTCTGGATTGCGTTTACTATCATGGCAAAAAAAAGTTATTTTTCTTTGGACGTGGATTAGATGAATATTCAGATGTACTTATCTGGATTGATAACATAATTATATTTCACATAAGTAAAATGCAAGGGCAATTTTTACACTATATATCCCAATATTATAAAATATCCTCATTTGCAAATGCCCACACCACATAAGAAAAATAACTTACCGTTAAATTGACTCGCTACATTGCCGCATATTCAGCAGGAGAACTTAAATAAATTTAAAAATTCAGCTTGATTACATAAATAAATATGCTTTTTTTAAAAAAACAATATGAGTAACGAGTTAGGGAAATTTTTAAAGACACGCATTATAAATGCTGGAATGTCGCAGAAAGACTTTGCGAAACAGCTCGATTTATCCCCCACAGCCCTAAGCCAAATAATTACCGGGAAGGTCAAACCGCGGCAAGCGACAATCTCCAAGATAATGAAACTGCTAAATCTTTCGCGCGAAGACGAACAGACGCTCATAAAAACGTTTGAAAATTATTCGTCGCTGCCGGAGGACAAATCCTCGCCCAAAGATCCTATTCGCGTGTATCAGGAAAACCGCGAACGCGCATTCAAGTATATAGAGATGAAAGCGAGGTCTATATTATTTAATGAAGAAGTCGAAGGCATTTTGAAAGATTGCGGTGTAAGATATAAAAAGAATTATATAAAAAACGGGCTAGTTTGCGACTTTCTTCTTGAAGATGGACAGGTAGGCCTCGAATGCAAATTTAACGCCACTCGCGATGTCGAGAAAACATTCACAACACTAAAAATCCTTTTGGATAATTTAGAGTTAAAAAAAATCGCGCTCATAGTGCCGCTAAAATCCGAAATATCGGAATCTATTATTAAAGATCTTGGGGTACTCAATATCAGCGTCATAAGCCTATATGAGCTCGGGAACTTTTTTAAGCGATAAACTTGAAATTCTAAGAAAGCGTCTAACCGTATAAAATAGAGGAAAATGTTATGGAAGTCATGGAAACTATAAAGGATTTCCCCGACACGGGTAATATTGTTTTTGATTATTTGTTTACCGCCCTAATGTTATTTTTACAAGCCTATCTATGGTGCGTTGATAAAATATTAAAATACCCTGTTGTAACCGCGATTTTCCTCATCGTTGTTCTTATCCTTGCGATAATAAATAGGACGATTGTGACAGAAATACGCGGCAATTTGTGGAAGTGGAGAAAATAGGGGAAACAAAATAGATTCTTATTATACGACTTTTGCAGTTTCACAAAATATTGCCGCCAAATTGTGGTACCGAGCCGCGATTGAAACTTAGGTGCATATATTATAATGGTATAATAGTTTTTTACGCCTAAAATATACAATTTTTGGAGATATAAATATTTTGTAGAAAACAGTCCGAATTCAAAATTTAATAAAATTATCCTGTTGTGCAGAATCTAAATACTGAAAGATTTGCAATTGCATACTTTCTTTGCTTTCATCAAAAATTCCATTGGCATAACTCTTAGCTAATTTAAGGGCTTGTTCAATTTGAGCGGACGTCATTTTTTGTCTTATAATGCGAATTGCTTTTGTTGCCCCATTATCTCCATTTGCGTATGCTGCGCAAACCCATGCAAGAGCTTTTACATTATTCTGAATTACCCCGTCTGCATTATAATAGCAAATTCCCAGATTATATTGCGCTTTGGCATAGCCTTGCTCAGCAGCCTTTTTATACCATTTGATAGCCTCCTCTAAATTTTTTTCAACTCCATCTCCACAGCGATAGCAAACTCCAAGACTATATTGCGCTTCAGCATTGCCTTGTTCAGCTTTATTCTTCAATTCACTGATGTTCGCGCCAAAAGTCATAATTGCAGAAATAAATGAAAATAGTAATATGAATGATAATCTTTTCATGCTACAAATACAAAATCTTAATATTTTTCATTGCAATATAAAATACATAATACTCCTTTATTGAGGCTGTATCGATAGCGATAGTTATGTATTTTTAGTCTCCCGATAGATTTTAGAAAAAAATATTCGCACTCTATCACAACTAAATGCAGACTAAAAAAAGCATTGGAACCCCAATTCTGTCTCTGCTTAAATTTTAGCTTATTTATTTTTTTGGGGGACGAAAAGCCTGCCGCAATGGAGCGCGTGAAAACAAATCATGGGGAATTTGAAATATTTAATCAGTGCGCATTCATTAAAAATTAGTCTCTGATAAAATGGGTGCGTACCCTCGGCTCATAAACGGGTTTTTCAATTCCGTTTTTTCTTCCGCTCTCTATGCATTTTAACAGCCATACTATATTCTGACCGAGAGTCCTCATTGTCTGCAAACCCTCCTTGTCTTTCCGAACATCTGAAGGCGTAAACCCATGCACAGAATTCCAATATTGCGACGAAACTATCGGCATATTGCAAATAGTGAAGTATTGATTCAGCTGCTCAAATGTTGCGGAGGCTCCCCCGCGCCGGCACGATACAACAGCAGCCCCAACCTTCCCCGCCATGCGGCTTTCAGTCGCATAAAACAATCTATTCAGAAATGCGACGAGCTGCCCCGTAGGAGCGCTATAATATACAGGCGAACCAATAACCAACCCGTCAAATTCATCAAGACGTTTTTGAATATCGCGCACTATGTCGTCGCGAAAGCAAAAGCCAGTCCGCATACAAACCCCGCAGGCAATACAGCCGGCAATTGGCTTTTTACCCAAATATAGAATCTCCGTCTCAATTCCGCCGGCGTTTAGAGTAGATTCAACTTCCTTCAAGGCGGTGTAGATGCACCCTTCCTTGTTTGGGCTTCCGTTAATCAATAATACTTTCATTAGAGCCTACAATTTGTGAGCAAGTTCTTCTGCCTGCTTACATCCGTCCGTTTTGTTTATGTCGCCAATTTCAAGAACGCCGGGCAACAGCACTTCGCCAAAAACTTCCCATTTTAGCAAAGATGCAGACCTTTCTATGGGCATACGAATGCCGTCCATTACGGAAACGTCATTTTCCTCGCAGCAGGCAATAATTCCGCATTTTTTCCCTTCAATTTTCTTGCCGCCCACAACGAACGAGAACATTCGGTCGATTACGCCTTTTATCTGCGCCGGGATAGAGTACCAGTATGTGGGCATTGTAAAGACGACGGCGTCGGCTTCAAGAATATGGGGTGCGATGATATTGAAATCGTCGTCGAATGAGCATGCCTTGCCAGTCTTATAGCAAGTTTGGCATGCATGGCAGCCGCCAATATTCATAAACGCGGCGTCAAAGCGCTTTACCGTATGTCCGAGGCGCTCCGCCTCGTCGATAAAGGTCTTAGTCATTGCAAAACTATTTCCATTTTTTCTCGGGCTGCCTGTGATAACGGTTATTTTCATAATTTAGTCCTATTTTTTTATTGTATTTGAATTTTGATTATAAGCTTTTGCTACGCATTTCCATTCACCATCTATTTTGATGAGAAGCAGATAGTCCGTAAAGTCAATTCTGCCGCCCCATTTCTCTTCGAGAACGCGCACAACCGCCAGAGTTTCTTCGATATCGACAATATCAATGCGTGCCTTGAAAGTATCGCCCGCGCTCACAGTATCAACATTGTGATAGAATTGTTCGATGTTGCCATGCTCGAGTTTTCCGTCAAGGTAGCCGAATAAAACAGCCTCGTCTATAAATAATTCCTTAGCATAGCTGCTATTTCCTTCGGCAACGCTTTTGACAAATTTCATAGCCGCATCCTCTACGGCTTTATACTCTTCAATTTTTGCTCTCATGAATTATTCCTAATATGTAATTAAAGTACTTGTATGATTATGCTCAATATGGTAGCACTACTATGTTTATTTGTAAAGTACGCACAAATTTGTAATATACTAACCCAAAGGGAAGTAATGAGAAATAAAAAAGAGCAATGCTCCTCGGAAGGCATTAAATTGGAGGATACAGGATACGGATATACACTCTCGGTAATCGGCGGCAAATACAAGATGATAGTTTTATTTTGGATAGTGGAAACGGGCCCTGCTCTCAGATTTAACGATTTAAAGCGAAAGATAGGCTCAATATCTTTTAAAACTCTAACCTCTACTCTTCGCGAGCTTGAGAGGGACGGAATAATCCAGCGAAAAGTCTATCCGCAAATTCCGCCAAAAGTAGAATATTCTCTTACTGAGAAAGGGATATCATTAATTCCTGTTATGGATGCCATTTGCGACTGGGGAACAGCAAACAGAAATAAATAATCTACGACAAATCCTATTTATTGCAAATGCGAAATACCTCACGAGCAGGTACATCAATGGTTGATAGATCGGTAGGAGAACAACTTCACCATTGGTTTATTCCAAACAATGGTTGGGGTAAATATGTTCCCAATGCAATTAAAAACCAACCTTGGAATTTGAATGCAATGAATGCATATGAACATGGTTTGGTTCACGGAACAATAAAAGGTGGAACCTCATATAGTAATCCGTTGACTTCAATATATTATCAAACACCAAACTGGGCAAAAGCAGTTGGAATAGGAAGAGTATTAGGTGGAAGTATACACCTTTCAAATGCAACATCTAATTATTCTTCTTTTGGACAAAGTTTATATAATTTTGGAACTTCATACATAACCAACACTAATAGTGCTTTTAATTTATCATCATTTGGAATTAAAAGTTTTAAATAAAACAGAAAATTATGAAATATCCTATTGTTTTTTATACGACAAATATATTACCGATCCCATTGATGATTCCGAATAAAGGCGCTGCTGGCGGACTCGCTTCAATAAATGAAAGGTTTGTACTTAAAAAATTTGGAATAAACGCTATTAATTCAGGAAAATATAAATGGGGTATATTTGACTCATCTGGGGTAGAATATATGGTTACTCATATAGAAAATACTGGGTTATATTTCAATATATGGGATATAATATCATTTAGCCCATCTTTTTATGTGAAATTTAAATTTGAAAGAAAAATGCAATATAATAGTGATGATTTTAAAGAAAAGATTTTAAATATGCTTAAGAAAAACGCTAGAAAATGGAAATTAGCTGGGCATGATTCTCAGACAGATGGTTACATTATAAAAAAAATAATTAGAGCAAATTCACCCAAAGAAATTATACAAATTTTGGTAAAATAAGAAAAAATGTATTCTACAGCAACATACAACTTAACTTTTCGCAAAGGATATAATTTTAATGCGAAAAGATTCTGCTGTTCTCCAAAGCAAAGAACGTTCAAGTACGACGCTTATACCGCCACTTACGATTTGGACAACAAGCTTCAAACCTTCGGCAATAAGACTATAGTCTACGATAACGATGGGAATATGACTTCTGGTCCAATAACCGAGGGTGGCAACAATATAGATCTTAGTTTCAATGCTCGCGGGCAATTAATAGGGACGGGAGATGTTGCATACGATTACGATTTGGAAGGCAATCGTACTTCCCTAATGCACTATGATAAAAATAAGATTCTTACGCAGTATAGATACGTCTATAACAGAGTCGGGGATGTTCACGAAGTCCTGATGAGAGTAAAACTTACTAATATGACATCTCAGTCCACATACTACGTGTACGGAGCGGGATTGGCATACGAAGTAAAAATAACACCCGACGGGCAGGAAGCTGTAAGATACTACCACTATGACCAAGTCGGAAGTACTGTTGCAATGACGGATTCCGCGCAGGCCATTACAGACAGATTCCATTACGATCCATGGGGATACGTTCTACACTCCATCGGCGACAGCGATACCCCATTCCAATTTGTGGGAGCATACGGAATACAGACCGATCCAAATGGTTTGATAAATATGAGGGCGCGTTACTATAATCCGGTAACAAAGTCGTTTATATCACAAGACCCGAGTGGCTTTGAAGGCGGTCTTAATTGGTATCTATATGCTAATGGTAACCCATTTACATATATAGACCAGAATGGCGAATTTGCCGAAATGGTTTGGGATATAATGAGTCTTTCGATAGGGGCAGCTTCTTTTGCTTACAATTTATCCGCAGGGAACTATGGTGAAGCTATATTTGACGCAATTGGAATAGCATATGATACAATTGCGACTTTAATACCATTTTTACCTGGAGGCGCTAGTGCTGCATTAAAGGCGGGAAGAGCTACAAAATCTTTTTCAACTGCGTATAATACAGGAGTAGATTTTACAAAAATTGCAGAACATGTGGATAACTTCGCATCAAAATATACAGCAGATGCATTTTCCTCTAGTGCTGTTTATGGGACTAAACTACACAAATATGTTTCAGAATCGTTATACTCCAGTTACAATAGGTATTCCACTAATTTTTATGATTTTCGCGCTTTAAGTCATACGAAGATAGGTGGTCCTGATTTTATAAATAAAAATAATAAGATATGGATGGACATAACAACACCTAGTTCTTGGAGAGCCCATGAATTGAAGTATACTTCTGGTTATGGATTTGGGATAGGTATAACTTATACAAGAGGAGTTGGAGTTAATTCATCTCGTTTAACAACTGGTGCTGGCTATTTATCTGGTGCTCTTTCATTTAAATAAGGATATATATGATGAAGCAAAAAAAGTCTATTTATTATAAGAGTACATGGGATTACAAAAAAATTCGCCCCAAAATAAGGTGTTTTATTGAAGATGAATTCGTTATAGATTTAACAAAAATATTAGAAGACTGCGATAAAACAGAATCAGGATATCTCGATATGAGAGGTTTTGATTTCTCTAATCTATTTTCTTCTCAATCAGCTATTGATACGTTATTGAAAGAATATAAAGATGAAGAAAATTTAAAAACGCACCTTTCGAAATACGGATGGAGCGAATACGCTATAAATTCTTTTATATCCCAATCTAAAAGCCAGCCTATTACAAAGAGTTATCATGGTGTTTTTATAATAAGGTTAGGGTATAAACAGAAGATAGATTTTTCATATTCTGAATCTAAATTTGCAACAGAAATTAATGAAAATTTAGATGATTGTATTTTTGAAGATTGCAAACACAATATAGAATTTAGAGGAGAATTAACTCATTGTATTTTCCGCAATTACAAAACTGGTTGTCCATATATAGGATCGTCTAATTATAATACAAAATGTACCTTTGACAATATCATAAGGGGAAATACAAGTTACCTGTCTTTTAAGCCCAACGTTACATATCAAAGTTGTAAATTCCTACATACTCATTTTAAGGTGGTAAGTTTACATGGAACGGTATTTGATAATTGTGTTTTTGATTGTACAATGGAAGGCGAAGGAATTCGCCCTATTGAAATTCCAGATTTTCTAGATGAGCTAAAATACAGATTTAGCTTAGGCTTAGGCGCAATTTTTAACGGGAAAATTATTCCAGTGAAATTTATAAACTGTGATCTGTCCAAATTAAAACTTAAAAATTTAAAAATAAGTAAAGGCATAAAATTTATTGGCTGTACATTTAAAGAGAATGAATTCTTGAGATAATAGCAGGTCTTTATAAACAAAATAAAAGGATAACTAATATACATAGCAGAAAACACAAAACAGTCAAAGAATCATCAAAAAATCAATGATATGTGGTGTTGAGAAACTAAAATGACAAAACCAAAAAGAAAGATAGATTTATGAAAACCAAAACGACAAAAACGATCAGCGCGTTACTCCTTTTGGGAAGTACGCTTGCTTTTGGAACGGGCAACGACTCATTGTATATGGGGAATGTCGGACGAATAAATCCGTCAATATCGCAAATCCTAATAGGAGAAGTGCAAGTATCGGGAATTCAGTCTCCGACAAAATTGACATTAGATTTGCTACTATCGAATGGAAGCTTATATACAGTAAACAACATACTGTATCAAAACTCTCATCTGTTATGATGCGGGGATCGTTTAAGACTTGTGATTTTGGATAAGTCGGATTCGGTTCAACACTTGTATCGTCACTTACGCAGGAACATACGAGCAATTAAAATACCGCTATAAATAGATAACTTATTTTTCTCATGTATTAGTTTAGAAATGCATTCTCTCGAACCCTGTAAAAGCCTACATGTCGTATATGTATACGCGTCTTTTGAAGTTCCCAAACCTACCCAAGTGGTGAATTGCGATGGAGTTTTTTTTATTTTCAGAGTATCCTCTATATAAAAGGTAGAAAATCTAACCGCTACATCCATGCAAGAGAAGAATCTTCATCTTTACTATAAATTATTACAACCTCTCGCTAGGACACTAATTTTTGACTTTTTGACAAATAGTAAAAATTAGACTAACTTATGTTTTTTGGAAAAGTCCACCAAATCACGACGTCCCTACTGCGGAAAATAGTAAAAAACACCCAAACGGCAAAAATGAGGAAATGCTACCGCCTAAAACATCAAAAACTGATTCGCCAAATTCTGACAAATTTCCTGTCGTAAACTGGCACTTTCTGGTTATTATCCATATATAAAATACTATGATACACTATATTTTAATTTGCACTTTTTCTGACGAATCATCTTTCTATATCCCCTACCATAAAGGAATAGCGAAGAAAAAATTCCTCGCATTTACGCAATTCTTCCACAATAACAAATATCTCATCAGACTAATAGAATATGGTGTTAACATAAAATCTAAGCCGAGTTATACCAGTCTTTAGATGAGGACAAGTTTATTTAAATTTTAATAACAGCTTTATATTCCGTTCTGAGGAAAGGGAAGTGAAAGCGCTTGTTGACGAAATGGGTCTTTTTTCTTCGGGCAGTAGTGTTGGCTTCTTCCCAAACGGTTTGAAAAAGGTATCACTTAACGTAGAGGAGTTCCCCACGGGATACGCTGTGATAAAACTTGCAAACGGCTTTAAGACCAAAAGCCCAGTTCAGCTTGAAAGGCTTTTTATAGAATCTCCTAACTCCCAACAGCCCGAAAATAACGATCCCCTCCGCAACTGCATGGACAAACTCCGCTCAGCCGCAAACGCCGTATCACTGTACGATTTTACAGAAGAACGGTAGGTAAATTTACCGTACGGATAATCGGATGAATAAGCGAAAATAAAAAAAAGAGCTTCCCGATTAGGAAGGCCTAAAAAAACTATCAACACAAATTCGCTATTCTTTTCTGCGGTATGCCGCAAAGGCGAGCGCGAGGGCTTCGAATATTGCTGCATAAGTGAATTTTCAGGATAACATGGTAATAAGCAATTGATTCTTCTATCTTGAAGAAGTTCATCTCATCATATAATCATTCCATTTATGTATAGCCACAAATGTCACTTATTTAATTGATCCATGTTATATGTGACTTAATTTTATGTAGCAAGTTGCTTAATATTAACTAACAAGACTATATAATTGGCAAGGAAAGCAGATTATAGAGTTTCTATCGTCATATCCACACGAGAAGGATTTATATCCAGTAGATATACCGGCTCAACTTTTAGGCTAAGGTACGGAGATTAACTATAGAATTACAACTTACAAAAGACGTGATATTTACACAAAATAGCAGATATAACGTTCTTTTGCCAATCCATTGTAAAACTCACGATCGGCAGACTTGTATGAAGCCATTGAATAGAGATTAGTCCGTACTCAATGTAGTCAAACATCGCACATATTTAATTGCTTGCTCTTGCATAAGTGCATTATTTGTACACAAAATTTATAACTTTGGAATTATTTCTATTATTTCAGATAATGTTCTATGGTAACCAAAGAATTTTGATATCTCGTTCGCGAGCTTGTCTTCTGGATAATGTAAATCTTTGAAATATCTGATTGCATTTTTAATTTCTACTAGTGGAACTTCATCAATTTTTCTTTTTGAATCACCTGATGGTTTTCTAATCAAATTGTATGAGTCTATGTCAAAGTCTAACTTGCTGTAAATATTTTGTCCGAGATATGACGTCAATTTTATGTCATCCGGTTTGCAAGATTTTATTATTTTAGTTATTTTAGCTCCAACTCTGGCAAACCCGTATTCATCAGCAATCTTGCGAACGAGCATTGTTTCGGTTATTGGAAATTCAATTTCCACAATTCTTCTTATCTCATTAGCTATATTTTGGGCATTAGCAATCTCATAGAATTCATTGGGATTCTCAAATTTTTTTACTTCCGCATGCTTATATTCCGATAGTCGAATATACGTAGTGCTTTCAATATGACTTTGATCTTCCAAATGTTTCGGCTACAGGATAGAGTCCTCTTCAATCGCTTCCCTTATGCGTTGCAACAATTTTTCTTCTGCGTGCTTTCGGTCTCTCCACCACTCAGTAGACCATATGCGGTATAGTTTCCAGCCGAGATTTTCCAATACGAGTTGACGTAATTTATCTCTATCCCTCGCTGTCGCTGCGCTATGATAAGAGGCCCCATCGCATTCAATGCCCAAAACACATCGTCCGGAATTTCCAACTATACCTATGTCTATTCGGTACCCTGAACATCCAACTTGCGTATGAGTGACATACCCATTTGCCTCTATGAATTTTACAACTTCTTCTTCAAAAATCGAATCGTACTCATGCGTTGATGCAGAACTTATTGACGAATACAATGTTCGTATTCCGTGTTCAGCATATTCCAAATATGCCTTTAGTTGCGCTACACCTTTTGCACGTGTTTTAGAAAGATCTATTTGAGTACTTCCTAGAGAGGAAAATACAATAACTTCCTCTTTTGCACGCGTTATTGCTACATTTAGCCTTCTTTCGCCTCCTTCTTTGTTAAGTGGCCCAAAGTTCATTGTCATTACTCCATTGATATCAGTGGCGTAACAAATTGAAAACAGAATGATATCTCTTTCATCTCCTTGCACGTTCTCAAGATTTTTTACAAAGATTGGCTCATCGGATTCCGATGAGAAGAATGACTCGATTTCAGGATATTTCAGCCTGGCTTCATCTAAAAGATTTTCGATTAATCGCTGCTGAGCCAGATTAAACGTTATGACACCGATAGATTTCTTACACAACTCATCATCCTTCAAACGCCTTACGACTTCGTCCACAACTTTTTGCGCTTCTACTCTGTTAGTGCATGAATGCCCCTATCATATAATTCCTATATGAATTAATTTCTAATAACAACCATGTAAATGGAGGCATCTGTTTTTGCATTTTTTATTACAATTTGCTCACTTTCAAATTTTACTTCGCCTAAGAAAAAGGATGCTTCACATTCTGCATTTTTTGGGATCTCATCCCTTTTTTCATTTAAATATTTTATATTGGTTAAAGGAATTATGCTTTTGTTTACCCCAGTTTCATCTTCATGTAGGAGTACAAAGTTGATTCTCTCATTTCCATCTTTTACAAGTAATATGGCTTTTTTTTGTTCTTTATCCCAATTTGAAAGCAATCCAGTTGAAATTGGATTATCTACAAATGTAACATATGGATCTTCAATCGAATATTCAAAGTCTTTGTTTTCCGGGTAAAAATAATTTCCCACATATGTATTCGTAATCGAAAAATCTTTTTTATCATATTCACCGTAAATCCGATTCTCTGCGGGCGTTTTTTCCAAGTCATATATCATCAAGAAAAATGAACTACATGAAGCGGGTGTAAATCTTGGTGTGAATTTTGAAAATAGAAAATACCTTCCACTTGGAGTAAACATTTCATCGCCTATATAATTATGTAAAAAAGAATCTATAATCTGCTTTGTATTTATGTCGATGATTACTATAATACGCCCATATTGAGCTGATCCGATAAGCAACAGCTTGTCTTTATATAATCTCGATTGCTCAATAGTAGTTAACCAATTTGGCAGTTCGATCTTTTCATTTCCATCAAGTGTTTTTAGATATACTTTGTCGTTATCGGGACATCTCTTACATGGCTCTCTCCCTAAGATGTAATCATTGTTATTGATTATAACCTTATAGATGTTGTCTGTTGCTTCTTTTGCATTTAGAGGATATGCAATTTCTACATTTTCGATCATTTCTTTTACTATAACATCTCGTTCGGTTTTTATCATTCCTGAAGTGAGAAACAGAGATGAAAATAATAAGCTAAAAATATAGAAATTTTTCATATATAATTCGATTATTTAATTAGCTTAAAAACAACTTTTTGTCCGCGATCAGAAAATGTGCTACAATGACCTGTGCTTGCGTCAAAATTATCCAGCTGAGTTAATCCAACCTTTTATATTTTTTATATCCTGCCTGATAATGCGAAATACTGTTTCAACGTCTATTCCAGATTCGTCAGTCGGAAGCGGATCGAGCCCTGGGATAACTTTTGAAAAATCATGCCGCAACATTTCCAAAAGTGTTACATTAATAACTGTGTCGTCATCAAACTTTGAGATCCGAAATCCGTCAACTATCGATTTGCGTTCCAATTTTATAGGTATAAGAAGGATAGGTGCCTTATATTTATGTTCTTCGCAGTCCGGTTCGCACCATTCTAGCATTCCCAAAGTAAGGTATAATGTATTTGCGCCACTATCGTCCAGTTCAAGTTTTGCTGATCGATACAATTCAGTCATTCGATTTCTTAGTTCATTATCTGTCAGATATGTGCGCAAACGCCTTTCAGAAATTTCCCTATCAATGTGTTTTTTTATTTCCTCGCTTGAAAGTTTTCTTGGACTGCTACCTTCCAGGATGTCAGACTTTGCCTCAACTTTTAAATATTCGTTTTTAGCGAGTATGTCCTCCAACTTCTCTATTTTTGAAACAGCCAATCTTATTGATTTCCTTGTATCCTTAAAATTGAGAAGTTTATTTCTTTTTGATAAATCGAGTAATTGTTGCTTCCAATAGTCTAGTTTTGTCTGTTCTCTGGATTGGTCTTTAACTATGATCTCGTCTACAAAATCCCTATCTTGCGTCGATATTTTAACTTCAGGAGTAGGAGTTTTGGAATCTATCGCAATTAAACCTTCTTCCTTCTCAAAAACCGGTAATGGCCTTATTCCCGAAATCCGGGATCTGTTTATGTCAACTGCGCATATAAAATCTTTTTCATTTTCTTTCCAATTTTCGGCTATTATTTTTGACGACTCATTTAAGTTTACAGGGCTTCCGTATGTTGCTGTAGTTGTTTCAAAAATAAAAATTTCATCCAATTCCTCTAACTTTCGAATTTTCTGAAAGTCGGAAACTGTCGGTTCTTGAAAAGAATCCTCTTTCATCCAACATCCAACATAGGCATGTGTTTTATTCAAGATCATAAGAGGACGTAGTCCGGATTGTTCAATTAAAGAGCAAAATAAGATAGCTAAATCAAGACAAGTCCCAAGTTTTTCTTTCAACACAATATCAGGTAGACGGACGCGTTGTCCGTCATTTCCAAAGCTTGCAGGCGGATTTGAATATATAATAGCCTTTTCTTTGATCGCGTCAAAAATTGCGGATAAAATTTTATATACACGCTTTTTGCTATGGCTTTGATAGCCGTCTATAGCGGAGTTTTGGGTAGTCTCATGCAATATTTCTCCGCATCGATGTAAAATAACAGCGATGCTTTTTGAATTTGGCATTACAAAGCTTGAAATAAGTTCAGGCATTATATTTGCACCTATCCATTCGTTCCATGGGAATAGTTCAATAGTGTTGCTTGAACTTGCGATAAGATCGCCATTATTAGAGTATACATCAACGTTTATTCGACCATTGTACCGCTCTGTAAGATTGCTTAAATAGTCAATATTGAATTTTACTTGGAATTTACTAAGCGTTAGATCTTCAGAGATCTCTCCTGAGGCAGGAAGAAGATTGACTGCAAATTCAATAGTCTCCGCAAAATCTGGAAAAAAAGATATTTTTACCTTTAAGTCCTTAAAGTCAATTTGAGAATTATTTACGAGTTTTATTCTGAATAAAAACGGAATAGAATTTTGATGAAAAGAGTAGTTTACTCTATGAGAGTATTCCAGACTTATTCCGATTATGTTATTACCTGGAATTGAACAAATTTCTGTATTGGCCTCGTTTTCTTTCATTTATCTTAAATAATTACCTATGGGGTATAAATTTTTTTAATATAAAATCAACTACATTTATAAAAATTAGTTTGTTGTATTTTGTGACAGATCCTAGCATTCAAGATAAAAAGTTTGGTAAAATGTCAGATATTGAGTTGAAGTTTGCCAAGAGATGTTCGCTAGAAGGTTTAAGGGAAAAATAAATAATAGTTTGTTGCCGTCTAATTTAATATATAAGATGCATAATAAATTAATTTACACTATGTAATTTAAAAAGTAATATCTCAGACTTTGAAGGCATTAATATAAGATCGAGGACAAAACAACGTATCTGAAAGATGTGATTATATTCTAATAGGAACATAGTTCTGACAAAAATTAGGCGTTATCTTGTAAAAAATTACTTTGAGTGTTTTACTAAATTTGCTATAAACTAAAAATCACATTACAGTAATTTATATAAATTTTAATTGACCATTAAATTCAGTATGACTCCATCGGAATCTTGTAAATTGGAATTTTCGAGTATTTAAAATATCCCTTAAATACAAGAGTAAAAGTAATAACATAATGGTAGGCTCTAAAGTATATAAAAGTGGAGCACCCTCAAAATATATCGCGAATTAAATACTCCAGTGCATAAAAGCTAAAGGAGTTAGACAAGCGGTTTAAGGAATGTAGAGTAGATGTTTTTCGACCAAGAAAAGCACTATGA
>UMEZ01087676.1_pt1 | contig 25627 bp, 16 predicted proteins | sample 1964841 | NCBI WGS metagenome assembly UMEZ01 (sample SAMEA4836029, study PRJEB28245) | human gut metagenome | biome: gut microbiome; material: fecal sample | place: Denmark | collected 2008 | reverse complement strand
CAGCCAGTAATAATTGTTTATGGTGGAGTCGGTGGCGAGGGCGCAATAAGAATAGCCGGAGCTGTCGATGCCGCTCATCGTCGGCTCGGTGACGAAGATAAAGCCGTAAGGATTCACCTTACTGTCCTCCTCCGAGGCCACATATAGCCAGCGCGCCGAGGCATTGTCGGCTGTGGGGACAGGATTCACGAACCCGTTGGGAGCCGCCTTGCAGACCATTTTATAGCGGGCGGAATCGGTGGGTGAAGGCTCAAACTTCCACAACTGATAATCATAGGCCTTACTGCTGAAATCAGCCCCCGGAGCCGACCACAGCATGTTGGGATGCTCGCTGCCGGCGGGGAAATACTGTATGCAACGGCCTACGCGTTGGTCAGTGCCGTTATAACGAGTCATCAGCCTGTACCAGACGGAAGGCTGAGGCCTGCGGAAAGTCTGTGCGGATGCGGATAAAGACGATCCTACAAACAGAGATGTCAATATAAAAGCAAAAGAGATTTTCATATACCTGTTATTTAGCAATTTAACGCCCTGTGGGTGAATAATGTTCGTGATTTGCGATGCCCTACCAGACAGGCAAATCCTTTTGACAGAAAACGACCCATGGATCGGAAAGTGATATGCACCTTCCGAGCCGTGGGTGTTTGGGGTGTAAAAGGTTATGTTCGAGAATTGCTTTGTAGTCTAAAGCCTGGTGGCTAAGACTTTGGGAGTAAACGCTTTGGGGCTTAACGCTAAAAATCGTCGTCCATCATGTCGTAGTCGTCCTGCTCATCGAGGAATTCCTCATCCTCCTGTGCCTGTTGGTCGTCATAGTCCTGATTATCGTAATCGGGATAACCGTCGTCATAGCCTTGATTCGCATAATCGTCGTCGTTGGCGATCTCAGCGCCATAATCGGGGTAATTGCGGCCATAACCACCCCCGTAATTGCGATAACCACTGCTGCCGTGGCTGCCATAATCATCATCATAGTCCGACCCATTACCGTCATCCTCATGCCCGTAAGGCGGCGGAAACATTGACGCGTCATGCTTATCCTTCTTGTGCCTGAAGAGGCTGAAGATCCACCGAAACAGGAAGAACTCTCCTATGTCATTCCAAAAACTCATATTATTAACCAATTAAATTACCTACGGCTAAAAATTAAATATCCTCTAACTCTCGTTGTCGTTTGGCGTTCATATCTTGAGTGTCAAGATGTGAACTACCCATGAGCTAAAGACTCATGGGCTTCGGGTTTCGCAGAGGAACGGCCTTTCAAAAGATTGGCTCTTACTTCCTCTCCACCCGTGTAATCGACAGTTCCTGCCGATATATGGTTTAATCCGAAACGAAGAATATTGATAGCAGCATTAACATCACGGTTATGATGGGTTTGACAAACAGGACACTCCCACTCACGGACAGACAAATCTTTAGTCTGTTTGTTGATATACCCACAGACATTACAAGTTTGCGAAGAGGGGAAGTATCGGTCTATTTTCACAACCTTTTTGTCGTTCCATTCTGCCTTATAGGTAAGCATGGAAACGAAGCTGCCCCAGCTTGCATCAGTAACGGATTTGGCAAGGTGATGGTTTCTATCCATGCCCTTTACATTCAAATCCTCGATGCAGATGGTATCATATCTTCTAACAAGAGAAATGGAGCTCTTATGCAGATAGTCTACACGACAATTGGCAATCTTTTCGTGAAGTCTGGCAACTTTGAGCCTTTGGTTTTCAAACCCTCTGCTGCCTTTCTTCTTGCGGGAAAGATGCCGCTGTGCTTTAGCAAGTTTGCGCTCGTATCTTCTTGTATATCGGTTATTCTTAAAAGTTTCTCCTTCAGAAGTGATAAGCAAGTCCTTCAAGCCCATATCCACACCAACCGACTTATTAGTCTTTTCAAGTGGAGTTACGTATTCTTCTTCTGTAAATACAGAAACGAAATACTTTCCGCTTGGTGTCTTGGAAATAGTTACCTTACCGATTTCGCCTTTTATCTCACGATGTACACGACACTTGATACCCTCCTTGAACTTGGGTATGAAAAGCCTGCATCCTGCGACAGATGCAAATTGTGGAACGGTAAAACTATTCTTAGAGCGCTTGGATTTGAAGTTAGGAAACTTCGCCCGCTTCTGAAAGAAATTGGTATAGGCTACTTCGAGGCTTCGGATTGCGAACTGCAAGGTTTGAGAATTTACTTCTTTAAGCCATGCTGTTGCTTCCTGCTTCTTCAATGCGGTAAGCGCTTTAGCCTGCGCATAGTAGTTATCACTCTTACCAGTGAGCCTATATTGTTCTTTGCGTTGATTGAGAAAGTAATTGTATACAAACCGAGCACAACCGAAATGCCTTGCCAGCAAATCGGTTTGCGCCTTGTTCGGGTACAATCTGAACTTGTATGCTCTATTAATCTTTCTCATTCCGCTTACAAAGATAGTAATTATTTCGTAAACAGCCAAAAATTTATGTATATTTGTGGCATGAAAGAAAATTATAATCACGAGAACAGGCACAAGTATTATCTAAAGTGCCATCTTATCTTCTGTATCAAATACAGGAGAAAGATACTCAAAGGTGAGTTTGATGACAACATTAAAGCCATATTTCAGTCAATAGCTGACAATTCGGACTTCGATATAGACATCATGGAAACCGACAAAGACCACATACACTTTCTTATTAGCTATCCGCCAAAACTATCCGTAACATCAATAGTAAGGAAGCTAAAGCAGGAGAGTACAGTCTTTTCGTGGCGCTTATATGACAGTATGTTGAGAAAATACTTTTGGAAAGAGAAAACCTTATGGTCAGACGGATATTTCGTCTGCTCAATAGGCGAGGCTAATCCAAATACAGTTATAGAATACATTAGAAACCAAGGATAGTGCCTTACATCCCACAGGCTAAAGACCTGTGGGTTTTACGGCACTTAATATAAAATAAATGCAAAGTGACTACATTTTCATTTCAGATGAGAAAATGCCTCGTCTATCTGAGAATTTTCAAAGCTATCAAGGTAAATCTGAGTGATTTTCTCTGAACTATGCCCTAAAGACTCTGATATAATAGATGTAGAAACTCCGGCTCTCTTCAGGACTGTGGCAAAAGAGTGACGGGCTACATATGTTGTTAGTTTGATTGGCAGACCTAACTCTTGACCAATCAACTTCAGGGCTTTGTTTACCTTAGCAAGCACCTTATGTAACCTATTGGCTACTTGTGCTTCACTCTTGTGGAACTCTGACAGAATGGGAAATAGATAACCTGACCTGTTTACAGAATCAGCAGAATAATTGGAAATTATCTCCTTTGATTTTTCTTGAAGAGGAATGCTTATCTGCTTCTTTGTCTTAGCTCTCATGTAACACAGTTTGCCATCTATAATATTATCATGCTTTAGCATAGCTATATCTATGAAGTTAATGCCTGCAGTGAAGTATGAAAAGGTAAACAATGCTATAGCAAGACTTTCTATATCTGTTTTACCTTTGTAATCAATCACTCTTTGAATGTCAGCCTTACTCATTGCTCTCTTGGGTGGAGATTGAGACAACTTGGATACTTTGTAAGCATGGAAAGGATAGCACTCATCATCTATGACATGGTGTTCTATAGCCATATTGAAAACAGCCCTAAGGTGCCTTATTCTCGTTCCTATTGTATTAATAGCCAATCCTTGTTTTAGCATCCAAGCTTCATACTTCTTTAGCCACACCACATCTACATCACTAAAAGGAATGTCAAGGCTTCCAGCATACTTAATGAATGAGTTTAGGCTGACTTCATACATTCCTGCATACCTTAGTCTGTCTTGCTCTTTCAGTATTCTCACATAATAATTGAAACACTCTGCAACATTATTGTGTAGACTGAGAGAGCCGCCCTTGGGCTTAAATAGAGAGGAGGCAGTAAAATCCTTTCCCTCAATTCTCTTGCTAAGAATAGTCTTTTGCAGGTCATAGAGCTTCTGCTGTATCAGTAATCTTATTTCATCTCTGTTAGGACATAACTCATTAGGCTCGTTCTTTTTGAAGTCCCAGTGAGTAGGGTGGATGGATATTCCAAGACTCTGGTACTTTCTCTTTCTGTCCTTACAAATACACACCATCAGTGGGTGTTCTCCGTTTGCTAAAGTCTTTGACTTGTAGCACAACACTTTAACTGTTGCATCCATTTGGTTTACGGTTTACACCTTGGTTTACACAAATGGTCAAAACACAGTGTTATTACAAAGAAAAAGCAGTCAGACTTTCATCTAACTGCTTGATTTTCTGTGATCCGCGTGGGGCTCGAACCCACGACCCCAACATTAAAAGTGTTGTGCTCTACCAGCTGAGCTAGCGAATCAAGAGCAATCCGCAGGGAGGGTTGAAAACCTTGTTCCCTCAATTGCGCTGCAAAGTTAATGCTTTTTTTCTTACCGGCAAAATTTTTCGGCAAGTTTTTTTGATATTAAGGCAAAGGTGCCGTTTTAATCCTATATTAATATGTTTGAATATTCAAATTAGAATGTATTTCTCGAAGGGATTATCGCCGTTATAATTAAAATTTTTACCGCAAATATTTGCCAAATATAAATTTCTGATTTATAGGCGAATCGCGGAAATTTTGAGTAGAAGGAGGTGCTTTCCCTCATGTCAAAGCCGGGATTTTCATCAAGCTTTGGGCTGCGAAGTGAATATGGGTATGTTGAGGGCTTATCATATATGTGGAAGATGCGGTGATTTTTTCAGTTTATTTTGTGTGCTTTTCGGGTGTGGTTTGTAAATATAAGAATTTGTATTAATTTTGCACTCTGAGTTCCATCTTTTAAAATCTTTCTATGAACAAATTTTCACAACTCGCTTTGATTGGGCTAAGCGCAGCGGTGGCTGCGCCGGGTTTTGGCGCCGGCTGGACGTCGGCCGGTTCCGGCACGGCTTACTCGCTCACAGCTCTGAGTCAAACTGAAGGCGCCGGCCTCAGCAAGGTGTCTGACAATGTCTTCCTGCTCAGCAACGACATTACTATTTCTGAAGGCGACAGTTTTACGCTTGAGGGTGGTGTAACTTTGCGCATTGCAGGTTCTTCACAGATTCGCATTGAGGGTGATTGTGCTTTAGGCAATGCCTCAGGCCGCACTCTTATCACGCGCAACGACACTACGGATACTCCCAAGGGTATCTATATTGTTCGCGATGCCGGCTCGCCGGCGCAGATTTGCAATCTTGATTTTGAGTATGCTTCTTTGCGCAATTACGGCACGGTTGGTTTCAACATGAACAATTGTTCGTTCCGTCTGAGCAACGGCAAGCTGTCGAGCGCCGGCGCTCTCACCCTGGGCAAGACGGGTGCTTCGTTCACCATCAGCCAATGTACGTTCTCCGAGAACACTGTGCCGGCAATCGGCTCAGGTGCTAACATCTACTGCGGCGTAACTATTTCCGACTGCTCAATCTTTGACTGCACCACTCAGAACCGCAACAAACCCATGATTAACATCAGTGTTGGCGGCGACAGCGCGGTGATAATCCGTAATGTCAACATCACCGGCACGGGTCGCAACATGGTAGGCGGCATCTCCATGAACAACATGTTGAGTGGCAAGGGCAAGAATGTGGTTACCATCGACAGTGTAACGGTGCGCAACTGCCGCTACGGCATCAACGCCATCGGCCCGCAGAAGCTCACTGTCAGCCGCGCTCTGCTGCTCGACAATCACTTCGAGACCAATCCTATGAACGGCGGTTCGGGCATCTCGCTCAGCTCTGTCAAGGACACCGCCATCATCTCCGGCTGCCGCATCGAGAATTCGCTCTGGGGCGTTACGCTCATCAAGTCGCCGGCCAACCTGGGTCAGGTGGACAACGCCGCCTCACCGGGCAACAATGTGTTCGTAAACAACGGCAATAACGGCGGCACGGAAGGCGCTGCATGGAAGCCCTACGACCTCTACAACAACTCCACATACACCATCTATGCTCAGAACAACACATGGAGCGTTCCTGAGCAGACTCAAACGGAGATTGAGAAAGTAATTTCGCACAAGAACGACGACGCGTCGCTTGGCGAAGTCATCTTCATGCCGGCCAAGGCGCCTCTGAAAGTCAACACCCTTGCCTCCCTGTCGCAGACCGCCGAGTCAGGTGTTACCAAAGTGAGCGAAGGCGTTTACCTCCTGAGCAAAGACGTTACCATACCCGAGACTGAGACATTCACTCTGGAAGGCGGTGTAACGCTTCGCATTAAAGGCTCATCTCAGATAAAAGTCAATGGTCCGTGCACCCTGGGCAGCGCCGATGCCAGAACGCTCATCACGCGCAACGACTCTACCGACACCCCCAAGGGTATCTACATCACATACAACGGCACTGAGTCCATCTTCATCCGCAATCTCGACTTTGAGTACGCTCAGATTCGCAATTTCGGCAACCGCGGCTTCGACATGGACAATTGTTCGTTCAAGTACGCCAACGGCAAGTTGAACTCCTCAGGTGCCATCTCCATTGGCAAGACCGGCGCTATGTTCAGAATCACCAACTGCACATTCTCGCAGAACACGGTTCCCGCTGTGGGTGGCGCCGCCAACATGTACTGCGGCCTCGAAATGAGCAATTGCTCCCTGTACGACAACAACACCAAGAATGCCAACAAGCCGCAGCTCAACCTCACGGTGGGCGACAATATGCCGGTTATTCTGCGTAACATCAACATCACCGGCACAGGTCGCACCAAAGTGGGCGCCATTGCCATTTCCAACCTAATGGGTGCCACCGGCGCCAACAAAGTCATCATCGACAGCCTCGACATCCGCGGCCACCGCTATGGCATCGCCGCTATGGGTGCTCTCGCACTCACTGTCAAGAACTGTTATCTCTACGACAACTCTTACGACCCGGACCCCATGAAGGGTGGCGAAGGCATATCCCTCTCCAGCCTGGGCGACAATGAAGCTATCATCACCGGCTGCCACATTGAGAAACATCTCTGGGGCGTTACCGTAATCAAGTCGAAGGCCAACCTCGGACAGGTAGGCAACTGGACTTCTCCCGGCAACAATGTGTTTGTAAACAATGGTCAGACCAAAGACGGCTCGTTCGTACCCTACGACCTGTACAACAACTCCACAAACACCATCTATGCTCAGAACAACACATGGAGTGTGCCTGAGCAGACAGAGGCTGAGATTGAGAAGGTTATCTTCCACAAGAACGACAACAGCGAGCTCGGACTGGTAATCTTCATGCCTGCCCATGACCCGAGCGGCGTAAATGAGGTTATTGCCGACAAGCCGCTGATTATCGACAACGGCATGATAATCTGCAACAACGGCGCCACGGAGGTTGTCTTCTATACCACCGACGGCCGCATCGCAGCCCGTCTGCCGCTGATTGACGGCATGGCAACCCTGCCCTCGCTCTCCAACGGCATCTATATAATGCGTGCCGGCAACGCAGTGCTGAAGATTAAGCTCTAACAACCAACGCATGTAGGGAAGGCGCTCAGACACCTTTCCTATATGCCGCTCAAGGAAAGCAATACACAAAAAACTTACCCGCCGAACCGTGGCCTTTTACAGCCCTGTTCGGCGGGTTTTCTTTTGTTATTGTTCACCCTATCCCATTACTCCTGAAACTCCCATTCTTCCCATAATTCCCATTACTCCCATCACCTTCCTTTACAGCGTCATCTCACCGCGTATAGGCTTCTCAAAAGCCTCTGCCACCTTCTCCAGAGGCAGATCCTTGCCAAAGAGATACATCATTTTTGTTACGGCAGCTTCTATGGTGAGGTCATGGCCCGAAATCACGCCGGCGTTCTGCAGATGCAAACCCGTGAGATAGCGTTCCTGTCGCACACTGCCGTTGGAACATTGTGTAACGTTGACAATGAACTTGCCGCTGTCAGAGGCCTTCTTGATGGCATTGATGAACCACGGGTCTATGGGTGCGTTGCCGGCGCCGTATGTGCGTAACACGATGCCTTTCACCCCCGGAGCCTCAAGCAGATAATTCAGCACTTCAGGCTTCATGCCGGGGAAGAGGTCAATGCTCAACACCGACGGGTCCATGTTCTTCTGCACGCGAAGCGGGCCGGCCGGTTTCTTGCGCCATAAAGCATTCACGTTAAACTGAATGCCGAGGCCTATTTTTGCCAGTTCGGGGTAATTATTGCTCTTGAAGGCGTTGAAATGGTCGGCGCTGTGTTTGGTAGAACGGTTGCCGCGCCAGAGATAATTCTCAAACAGGATAGCCACCTCGCGAATGCAGGGACGTCCATCGGAACAACGGGCAGCAGCCACCTGAAGAGCCGTGATGAGGTTTTCCTCACCGTCGGTACGCACCTCGCCGATGGGCAACTGTGAGCCGGTGATGATTACAGGCTTGTCGAGATTCTCGAGCATAAAGCTCAGAGCCGATGCCGTATAGGCCATGGTATCGGTGCCGTGAAGGATTACGAAACCGTCATATTGGTTATAACGCTCCTCAATCATCTCGGCAATACTGCGCCAGTGAGTCGGCGTTATAATCGACGAATCTATCGGGCTTTGAAACTGGATGTGGTCAATATCGTAATCCAGCATCCGAATCTTGGGCACATTATCAATGAGATGATCAAAGTTGAAAGGCTCAAGAGTGTGGGTGTCGGGGTTTTCAATCATACCGATGGTGCCACCGGTGTAAATGAGCAATATTTTGGGGCGTGATACCGTCTTCATGGTTAAGTTTAGGCGTGCAGGGTTTATCAGTGTCCGTCAAAAGTTTACTGTCCGATACTACTAAATGACCTGTTCGGGCTGCAAATTTAGCAAATTGTCGGGAAAGTGCAAAAAATTAAGGGGGAGAAAATTACAATTGATAAAGAAATTTTGGTTTTTCGGTTGTTTATCAAGAGACACTGGTGTGTAATAAGAAAAAAATATGTAATTTTGCGCCCGGAAAAAATGATGGATTTGGTAAGACAAGAGTTGTTACGGATGTTCCCGTTCACCAACTGTGTGTTGACAGGTTGCCGGCATGCGGGGGCATCAGCAATTGTTTTGTGAAACATCAAGCCATGAAAGGGGTTAATTATTATTTGGTGTTGATTGGCCTTGTGCTCAGCTCGTGTGTGGGCGAACAGAAGGGTATCTTCGGCAGCCTTCCGGCTCTGTATGAGCAAGGAGCGTCGCGGCAGCGCGACCTGGAAGACCTGTTGGCCTCCGGCGATGCCGACGACGCAGAAGCCGCCGCCGCCATGAACGATTTCATGAACACATACACCAGCCTGGAGCAGAATATCCGCCGCGAAGGGAAACGCCTCGTGGGGCAGCCGGTAAAGGTTCTCACCTCTCCGGCCAGTGGTCTGAAAGCAGGCGCAGGCGTGATTTCGGCCGTTACCCCGGGCGCCGTAACCATTGTGGAGATACGCATCCCGGTGGATAAAGCCCCTAAAGGCAATAAAGCTTACGTCTGCTTCCTTGACGACGACAATGAGTTGGTGGCTAAAGCACCCGCCTGGTATGATGCCGCTGCCAAAGCCGTGCGTATGGATGTGGTGTTTGCCATGAATCCCGACGGGCAGACAGTGGCTGACGGCGCTTTTGACCATTACGACCAGACGTCGCAACTGGCGCTGGTGAGCGAAAAGGAATACAACTTCAACAGCTACGGCGACAGCAATGAGGTGTCGCTGGTCACAGAGCCTGTAATGGAGACCACAACCGACAGCCTGCTCGCCACCGACTCAACTCAGCTTACTGCCGCTACTGACTCTTTGCAGACAGAAGAGGAGCCGGAGGAAAAGTGGAATGGGCCGGTACTGACATCACATGGCGTTGAGCAGGTGCGTCTGGGAGCGTCGTTGCGTGCTTTGCCCGACAGAATTGCCGGCCTCTATGACCATAAACGACTTGAGAAAGAGGTCGACGAGATGGAGGAGGAAACCATGCTCACCGCAGTCTTCTATCAGAACGGCCAGCGGGTGATGACGGCTCTCGGCGACGAGCAAGGCAACCTGGTATTCTTAACCGTGGAGGCTCCCACTATTAAGATAGATGTCGACGGTCATTATTTCGGCGTCGGCGATCCGCTGCAACCCCTCTATCTCCTCAAAGGAGTGGTGATAGACGAAAGCGGCGCATTTGCAGCCACTTACCACGGCATCTCCATAGCGCCCACACCCACCGGCGCCATCCACGCCATATCCATCGGCGCCGTATGGTAAACCATTATTAACTTTGCATTTCCTAATAAAGCGCAAAAACTTTCCTTATCCCCGTTTAACAACCCCATGACGCAATAAGGCCCCGTAAAAAGTGTTAACACAGGGTTCACGAGGTCTAAATTCTCTGCCTCTCTTTGTTCGTTTAAATTTGGTCGTATCAAATATTTGCACGATCTCCGCTTTAGAAAAGCGTAACATGTTACACAAATCTAAAGTGCAATGCAAGCCTTATATTAGTCATATCAAATTTTGGTATTGGCAACAACTTTGCTTTACACAACTGTCATATACAACAAAATGTAAAGTCAAAATGAATCTCTACTTACAGGAAAACCACTGCAGGGGGGAAAGCAACGGAGGCCGTGTCAGAAACAGACACAGCCTCCGGATGTTAGTTATGGGAAAGGGAGGGGGTTAGGCGGGATTCTCTTCCAGCACTTTCTTTACCATGGCGTAGTCGGGCTCGGAGGTAACTTCCGGGCAGAGGGATGTGGCGAGCACGCGGCCGTCAGTGTCAATGACTACGAGGGCGCGGGCCAGAAGACCTTTCATCGGGCCGTCGATAATCTCTACGCCGTAACGTACGCCGAAATCGCTGCGGAAGGCGGAGCCAATCTTAACGTTGGCGATGTTATTGGCGGAGCAGAAGCGTGCCGAGGCAAAAGGAAGGTCCATGCTTACGCAGAGAACTACCGTGTCGGGATATGAGGCGGCCTCCTGGTTGAACTTGCGCACCGACATGGCGCAAACAGATGTGTCGAGGCTCGGGAAGATGTTGAGTACCAGGCGTTTGCCTGCAAAGTCGCTGAGTTTGAGTTCGCTCAGATCGGTGCTTACCAAAGTAAAGTCTGGTGCTATGCTGCCTACCACGGGCAGTTCGCCCTCTAATTTCATGGGATTACCCTGAAGAGTTACAGTTGCCATTTCTGTTGTGTGTATTTTTGATAGTATTTCTAATATTTAACGCCTGCGGGGGCGCTAAGGTTTTCCTTTAACAGGAGTTGCTGGGCAAAATCCAGGATGGCGTCCTTCCCGGCTGCCAGCTCGCTGTCAGAGGCCGTTACGGAGCATCCTGGCGACGGGTCTATGCCGCTCTCTATGGAGCGTTTCTGAGAGTCGTAGGTGGGAGCTACGCTCATACGGATGGTCCAGCCAATGGGCAGGTCGTAGGTAAAGGGCATACCCCCTCCGCCGCCGGTTCGCGCGCCTACCACACGCACATTTGGCAGGCTCTTCATCACCGCCACGAAATCGTTGGCGGCCGAGAAGCAGCTGCGGTTGGTGAGCAGGGCAACCGGCTTCTTCCATGCCTCATACGGACTCGGCTTATACTCCACGCCGTAAAGGTCGGAGAAATCGTTATGTCCCGGGCCCGTCTTATAGCAGGTATAGGTGCCGGTGAAGCTGTGGTCGATAAAATGGCCCACAAGCGTATGCACGTTGCTGAGTTCACCGCCGCCGTTGTTGCGGATGTCTATTATCAGCCCCTTGCAGTCTTTGAAATAGTTGAGTACGACGGCAATATTGCCGTCGCCCAGCGTATAGCTGAACGAGGGGTAATATATGTATCCCAGGCCCGACGGCAGAATCTTGTAATACATTCCGCACACTGTGTGCCAGTCCATATTGAGGTAATACGTCTGCAGACACCGCAGATTGAAATCCTGAGGATAGTCTGACCACCAGGCGCGATAATAGCTTACATCGAAGGAGCTTGACAGATTCACATGGCCGTCGTGCAGCTCGTTAACCATCTCGGCACATACGTCGAACAGCGCTCGTGGCGACTTTGCCGTATCGGCCTGCTGGCGATACCTCTCCCCTATCGCTGCCCAGTCTTCCTCCACAGAGTCGAAGAAGCAGTAATGTTCATCTATCAGAGTCCACAGACAGTTGAAATTGTCGCGACGGGTGTTGTCATATTCCGGAATATCGTGGCATCCCACCAACATCCCCAACAGGGGTATAAGCAGCAAGAGACGTTTCATCAGTAAAGGGGTTCAAGAATGTTTGCGGGGCGGCAGCAGAGCCGCGACGGACTCCACGAAATCACCACAGCATGGGTTTGTATGCGCGTGTCGAGGTGGCTGATATGCTGACTGTAAAGCCGATAGCGGTAGCCGAGACCTAAGGTGCCTCGGCTGAAGGTGATGCGACCGCTCAAGAGATTGTCGATACAGAAATTATTACCCCACCAGCCGCAATGCACCAGGTCTTTGCTGTTGCCCAGATAGATATTGTAGTAAGGCTGGCCGTAATTCTGACTGAAGAAAGCGCCCACAACAGGGAGCACCACTTCGTCGTGCAGAGTGATGCGGTGCGAGCCTACATTAAAGGTATATGACGCCGACGCGGCACCTTGCAGCGTCAGCTGACCTTTGGCCGCCACAGGGTTATTGCCGTTGCGCGGTATGTATAAAGCACCGGCGTAGAGACCGGCACCGCCGCCTGCCGCCACCACAAAACGGGGAGTCAGACACCATCCGCGCCTCATCAGCCAGTTGAAGCCCACAGCACCTTGCCATTCAGTGGCATTGCCGGCCGGGTTGCGCAGACGCATTCCCTCCACACGCCCCTGAAAGGTCATGCTCAGGTCTTTTCCCTGCGGGAGCGCCTTGGTCCAGTCGCCGCTGAGCGCTAAGTGGAAGCCGTGATAACGCAGCGGCGAGACATAGGTGTCCACGGCCGAGCCTCCTCCCGTTTCCAGCTGATAAGTGCTGCTTATCGGGCGACTCACAGCTATAACTTCAGCCACTCTATCCGTTGATACTGTATCCGTTGGCGATGAAGCGGCAAAGGCTATTGTCGTCGCCATCGTGGCCATGAAAAGGAGAAAGAGCCGTCTCATTTTGGTGGTAAGTGATTGAATTTATGGGGTCTTAATCAAAAAGCGTTTTCGGCGCCCCGGTCTCCTCATCATTTGAGGCAGCCTCGTTTACAACAGGCTCATCCCCGAGAATCTCGCTGCCCGGAATCTCCTGTGTTTCAGGGACTTCGGCCTCCGCAGGTGATTCAGCTTCCTCAGTATTCCGAGGCGTAACATCGCGCACTGACCGCACCTTATACTGGCTCAGCCGTTTGCCCTTGGCTTTGTAGCTCTTCACGCCAACAAACTCAGCCGTATTGACTTGCAGAGGCAGTCTGTGGCGGTCGTGGCCGCCGAACTCTATCTCCACCACAGCGTCCTGAGTGTCGGTGACGAAATAAATTTTCTGCTCATCGGGCACCGGGGCAAAGACCTGCTTTCGGGCCGACGGTTCAAGTCGGAAACGCTTCAGATAGGTATATCCGGCCTCGCGGTCAAAGAGAGCCACCGTCCACACTTTGTCGGGGTCAAACTTCTCAATCACCAGAATGCCCGGGTCAAAGTGGTTGGTATCGGCGTATGAAGTTGTATAGAACTCTCCTTTCTTGGTCAGCACCAACACCAGGTCATTGCCCTGGAAAGTGCCCAGCGACGTACCTCTGCCATCGTAATTGATGCGCAGCACGTCGGGGTCGAACCATACCTCGCGTCCCCCTAAGGTAGAGCCCAAATCGCGGTCGAAATCCACCGACGCCACCTCATGCTTGGTTACCAGGTTGCCCAGCGTGTCGCGCCCCTTAATGGCCAGCTCGGCAAAATTCACCTCAATCTCGTTCACCTTCAGTCCACGGCGTCCGTCCACCTTAAGACCCGGGATGACCGGCTGCGGCTTATCCTTCAGCACTGCCTTCACCACCTGCGCCTCACCGTTGCTGTTGGCCGAGAAATAGAGAATCCGCGAGCCGGGCAGACCCTTGGTGATGTTATAGACGCGGTCGCGCGTCATGCCGGTTATGGTGAAGCGCTTCTTGTAAGTAAATCCGCCTCGGCCGTTGCGATACACTACGTTATAGACCGTGCGGCTGTCGCCCTTCTTGAACGGAGCCACATGAATCACCTTTTTGCCCACATCGAGCTTCTTGGGTGTTTTCACAATGCGGTAAGTGCCGTCCTGATTCACTATCAGAATATCGTCGAGGTCAGAGACATTACATTTGAACTCGGCCTCCTTGAGCGCGGTGCCGAGGAATCCGCCCTGCTTGTCGTAATAGAGGCGGCAGTTGGCTTCCGCCACCTTGGTAGCCTCAATGCTGTCGAAGCTGCGCAGCTCGGTGCGACGCGGGAAGGCATGACCGTAAGTATCGCGCAGATGCTTGTACCAGGCTATGGTGAAATCCGTCAGGTTATCCAGATTCTCGAGCAGCTGCGCCACTTCCGCTTCCAGAGCGGCTATTTTCTCGTCGGCCGCCGCAACATTGAAGCTCAGGATACGCTTCATACGTATCTCCCACAGACGCAACAGGTCTTCGTCGGTAATCTCGCGCAAAAGACGGGGCAGCCACGGCTCAAAGAGCACGCGGAGGCGCTCAAGCACCATTTCCATCTTCTCGGCCTGCTCCACATCCCGCTGCTTATACATCCGCTCGGTGATGAAGATGCGCTCCAGTGAGGCAAAGAAAATATCCTCGCGCCGTTCGGCCAGACGCAGCTCGAGCTCGCGGCGCAGAATATCGCGTGTATGATTCACGCTGTAACGCAGCAACTCGCTCACGGTGAGAAACTGCGGCTTGCTGTCGCAAATCACGCAGCAGTTGGGCGAGATGCTCACCTCGCAGTCAGTGAAGGCATAAAGAGCGTCGATGGCTTTGTCTGACGAGGTGCCCGGCTGCAGCTGCACAATGATGTGAGCCGTGGCGGCAGTATTGTCGTCAACGTGGCGAATCTTTATCTTCCCCTTTTCCGCAGCTGCCTGAATGGAGGCAATGAGCGATGCTGTGGTCTTGCCGAAGGGTATCTCGGTGATTGCCAGAGTCTTGGAATCAATTTTCTCAATGCGTGCCCTCACCTTGACTGCTCCTCCGCGGGCGCCGTCGTTGTAGCGCGTGGCATCCATCAGTCCGCCGGTCTGGAAATCGGGCAGCAGAGTGAAGTCTTCATCTTTCAGACAGGCTATGGCGGCATCGCACAGCTCCACAAAATTATGCGGCAGAATTTTCGACGACAGACCCACTGCAATGCCTTCCACGCCCTGAGCCAGCAACAGCGGGAACTTGGCCGGCAGCGTTACCGGCTCGCGCTTGCGGCCGTCGTAGCTCATGGTCCATTCCGTAATCTTGGGACTGAACAGCGTTTCGAGGGCAAACGGACTCAGACGCGCCTCTATGTATCGCGGCGCAGCAGCCGAGTCGCCCGTGAGGATGTTGCCCCAGTTACCCTGCGTGTCAATGAGAAGTTCCTTCTGGCCAAGCTGCACAATGGCATCGCCTATCGACGCGTCGCCGTGAGGATGATATTGCATGGCTGTGCCCACAATGTTGGCCACCTTGTTGTAGCGGCCGTCGTCGAGGGTCTGCATGGCGTGGAGAATGCGGCGTTGCACCGGCTTCAGTCCATCGTCGATATGAGGCACGGCGCGCTCCAAGATAACGTATGAGGCATAGTCGAGATACCAGCTGCGATACATGCCGCCAAGGCTCTCAGTATCGGCCGGGTCAGCCTGCACAAATCCGCTTCTGCTGGCAGTGGGGTGATTTTCTTCTTCGGGGGTCAGAGTGAGTTCGTCATCGGTTGTCATCATCTGCAAAGGTAGTAAAATTTTATCACATACGCAAGCATCCGGGGCGTTTGCAGCTGCCTCGGATGCTGTTATCGGCACACCCTTAAGGTGCGTTTGGGTATCCCGCTTTTCAGTGAATCAGAAATTGTAGCCCAGGGTGAAAGTCCAGGCTTTGTTGCGACCCGAGACGTCGGCATATTTCCACGGGTCGCCGAAACCGGCCATATAGTGGATGCCCAGGTAATAGTGATTGTCGTATTCTATGCCTGTGCCGAATTTCAGACCCCAGACGTTCTTCTTGCGGTTGTCGAAGTAGCCGTCGTGATATTTCACTTCCTGGTCGCCGATAACCTCCAGACCATTGTCATTATGGCCGACGCCGAGAGACAGATACGGACCGGCTTCCACGCTCCAGCGCCAACGGTCGGCAAGGTTGAAACGACCCACAAACATCACCGGGATGTAGAAGCTGTAATAAAGGGTATGGCCCACGCGCATGGTCTGGTCGGCGCCGATGCCTCTGATATGGGTGTATGAGTTTGAACGGCTCTGATAGAAAATGCCGGGTTGCAGCGAGAACCATTCGCGCAGACTGATGTCGGCCACAACGCCGCCCTCGAAGCCGCTGCCCCACGAGTCGTGACTCATGACGAAGTTGTCGCTGTTGGCCGAAACATTGCTCATATTGAAGCCCACGCGCACGCCTAAACGAAAGAAATCCTCGCTGCGCGAAGTGTCGAAAAACTGGGCGTTGGCCGCACATACAGCACCCAACACACTTATCAAAGCTATTAATGCTCTCTTCATATCTTGAATTTTCAGAATGCAAAAATAATCAAATCCTGCGAAATGTGAAAAATTCTTGTTAATTTTGCACCATAATTCGAGATACGTCTATGACAAAGAAAGTATACAACAGTCTGATGGTCAACGCCAAAGACTACATCATGATAGTGGTGGGTCTGATTTTGTACGCCGTTGGCTTCTGCGTTTTCATCCTGCCGCACCACATCGTAATCGGCGGTCTCACCGGTGTCGGCTCGCTGGTTCTCTTTGCCACCAACGGCCTGATACCCGTGTCGGTAACCATTTACGCGTGCAACATCATGATGCTCACCTTCGGCTACAAGCTGTTGGGGCGCACCTTTGTGCTGCGAACGGTGTTCGGCGCCACCATTGCCGCTCTCTCAATCGGTGTATTGGAGGGCTATTTCACCTCGCATCCGCCTATTCTTGAGGACGTTACGCTGAGTCTGGTGTTAGGCGCCATTTTCTGCGGCATCGGTGTGGGAACGGTATTCGTCCACAACGGCTCGTCGGGCGGCACTGACATCGTGGCAGCCATGGTCAACAAGGTCAGCAACGTCTCCATTGGCCGCGCCATGATGATAACCGATATGACCATTGTGGCTTCGGGTCTGCTTCTGCCATACGACGGCACTTTCGCAGCGCGCATTGAAGCCCGTGTTCCAATGATTATCTACGGCTGGGTGGGCACGTTCATCATCTCTTACATGACCGACCAGCTCATCAACACCAACCGACAGGCCAAACAGTTCGTCATCATCTCCGAGAAATGGGAAGAGATTGCCACAAGCATCAACAAAAACGCTCACCGCGGCGTTACGGTGCTCGACGGCGAAGGCTGGTACACCAAACACTCCGTGAAACTTCTCATGGTGTGGTGCCGCAAGATTGAGTCGGTAACCATCTTCCGCATCGTCAAGAGCATCGACCCCAAGGCCTTTATCACGCAGAGCAACGTCAGCGGCGTGTATGGCAACGGCTTCGACAAGATGCGTGTGAAGATGAAGAATAGCAAATCGCAAAACACTCCGCCCACGTTCACCTAATATCACCGCCGAAAGATGTCAGCAGCCCTTCCCCTCGCCCTGTGTTATGCCGGCCTCCCTCAGGAAGCCGCCGGTGCCTCCACGGCAGCAACTACTGAAAAACCCGTGGCCAAGCCTGAGGAAGCTGCCGCCGACCACAGCAATTATCTGATTGGCGACCTGGCATGGATTCTGCTGCTCGGCGCCTTAGCCACCATCCTGTTCAAGAAACTGCGCCAGCCTGTGGTGCTCGGATACATTCTTGCCGGCTTCCTGGCCGGACCCAAGTTTGTGTATCTGCCCAGCGTGGTAACGCTCGAAAATATCGACTTCTGGGCCGAACTGGGCATTGTGGTGCTCATGTTCACCCTCGGCCTGGAGTTCAGCTTCAAGAAGCTTGTAAAAGCCGGGTCTGAAGCCGTTATTCCGGCGCTGGTCATCATCATGGGCATGACGTTTGCCGGATTCGGCGTGGGCAAGCTCCTCCATTTCGACGCCATAAACTGCATCTTCCTTGGCGGCATGATTTCCATGTCGTCAACCACAATCATCCTCAAGGCTCTCACCGATTTGGGCCTGCGGCAGAAGCGATTCGCCTCGGTGGTGTTGGCTGTGCTGATTCTCGAAGACCTCTTTGCGGTGGTGATGCTTGTGTTGTTGAGCTCCATTGCCGTAGGGCAGTTCGAGGGCATGGCTCTAGTAATGAGCATTGCCAAACTCCTCTTCTTCATCGTTATATGGTTTGTGGTAGGTGTTTATCTGCTGCCTCAGCTCTTCAGTCGCGGACGGTCGTATATGAACGACGAGACGCTGCTTGTCATCTCCATGGGCCTCTGCTTCGGTATGGCTGTCTTCAGCGTCTACTGCGGCTTCTCGCTTGAGTTGGGAGCCTTCGTCATGGGCTCTATCCTGGCAGGCACCATGCTCGCCGAGCGCATCGACAAGGTGGTGAAACCCATCAAGGACCTCTTCGGAGCCGTCTTCTTCATCTCAGTGGGCATGATGGTTGACCCGGGCGTCATCGCCACATACTGGAGTCAGATACTCATCCTTGCCGTGGTGGTGATTGCCGGCATGATAATCTTCGGCACTCTGGGCATGCTCCTCGGCGGCCAGTCGCTGAAAGTGGCCATGGAAAGCGGATTCTGCCTCACGCAGATTGGTGAGTTCTCGTTCATCATCGCCACTTTAGGCATGAGTCTCGGCGTGCTGTCGCCGGAAATCTACCCCGTCATAGTGGCTGTGTCGGTCATCACCATCTTCACCACTCCATACTTCATCAAAATGTCGCAGCCGGCCTACAAATGGGTCGAGAAACATTTGCCGGGAAGCCTGCGCTTCCTCATTGACCGATACAGCAAACAGGGATCCGACACCAGCGAGACGCGCAAGCTGTGGCGTGCCGTCCTCAGCCGCTATTTCATCCGCTTCATGCTCTACTCGGTGGTACTCATTGCCATCATCCTGGCTTCGCGCACATGGCTTCAGCCCTTCTTCATCAATTTGCTGGGCAACGACACGGGGTTGCTGCTCACGGTTATCATTACGTTAGCGGCCATGTCGCCCTTCCTGGGTGCGTTGCTCTTCGCCTCGTCGAGCCGCACGGAGCGCATGAGGCTCCACTCCACAGCCGCTTTCTACGACGTGCCGTTAGTGGGTATGTGGGTAGTGCGTTATCTGGCGGTCTTCCTCTTCATACTCTACTATGTGTCGATATGCTACGGCGCCACCATTGGCTGGCTTGTAGGCGCGGGGTTCTACGTCGTCATCATTCTCTTTGCCTCCACCGTGTTGCGGCGCCGCTATCACCGCATGGAGCAGAAGTTTGTGGATAACCTCAATGTGCGCGAAAACACGCGTCTTGGCCTCAACAACCAGCTTGTCAGCGACTTACACCTGGCTTACATAGAGGTAGGGCCAAGCTCGCCTTTTGTGGGCGACCGTCTTCAGGACTCGGGGCTGCGCCGCGACTACGGCATCAGCGTCAGCAGCATTCAGCGCGGTCAGCGTCTCCTGCCCCTTCCCACTAAGGAGAGCCGCATATTCCCCGGCGACATTCTCGGTGTCATCGGCACCGACGACCAGATAAAGAAACTCAACGACGATATTGCCGCTTACGAACGCAACGCCGCCGCCATCGACATGAAACAGACGCAGAAGATGGAGCTGGTGAGTGTGAAGCTCGGTCCCAACTCGCCGCTCAACGGCAAGACGGTGGCCGACAGTCATCTCACCGACAAATACTACTCCATGCTGGTGAAGATTCAGCGGCCTGACGGTGAATACATTCAGCCGGAAGCTAACACCACAATGGAAGCCGGCGATGTGGTATGGCTCGTCGGCGACCCTCAGATAATCGACAAGTTACGCGGCAAATGACCCCTCACAATCCATCACCCAAACCCCATTGCCTATGCAAAAAATAATCATACTGGACTTCGGTTCGCAATACACGCAACTCATAGCCCGACGCGTGCGCGAACTGAACACATACTGCGAAATTCATCCCTATAACAAGTTCCCGGCCGACACTGCCGACGTTATAGGAGTGATACTCAGCGGCTCGCCCTTCTCTGTCAACTCGCCACAGGCGCCGCAGGTGAATCTGCAGGCTCTGCGCGGCCGCTTCCCGCTGCTTGGCATCTGCTACGGTGCGCAATACCTTGCCAAGAGCCTCGGCGGCACGGTGGAAAGCGCCGAGACCCGCGAATACGGCAAAGCAAACCTCACCTTCGTAGATGCCGCCGACCCACTTATGGAAGGCGTGCGTCAGGGCTCGGTGGTGTGGATGAGCCACGGCGACACCATCACCTCGGTGCCCGCCAAGCTGCAACGTGTGGCCTCGACGGCCGATGTGCGCGAGGCTGCCTTCAACATCCGCGGCGAGCAGACCTGGGGCGTACAGTTCCATCCGGAAGTCTATCACAGCCAGGACGGCATGGTGCTTCTGCGCAACTTCGTGCAGCATATCTGCGGAAGCAAATGCTCATGGACGCCCGACAGCTTTATTGAAAGCACAGTGGCTGACCTGCGTGCCAAACTCGGCGACGACAATGTGGTGCTGGCCCTCAGCGGCGGCGTAGACTCCACCGTGGCGGCCGTACTGCTCAACAAAGCCATCGGTAACCGCCTCACCTGCATCTTCGTTGACAATGGTCTGCTGCGTCTCAACGAGTTCAGCCAGGTGATGGAAGACTACACTCGTCTGGGTCTGAATGTGATTGGCGTAGACGCCAAGGATGATTTCTATCAGGCTCTCAGCGGCGTTACCGATCCGGAGCGTAAACGCAAGGTGATAGGCAAGGGCTTCATCGACATTTTCGACCGCGAAGCTCACAAGCTCTCCAACATCAAATGGCTGGCTCAGGGCACCATTTACCCCGACGTCATTGAATCGCTCTCCATCACGGGCATGACCATAAAGAGCCACCATAACGTGGGCGGTCTGCCCGAGAAGATGAACCTCAAGCTCGTGGAGCCGCTGCGTCTTCTTTTCAAAGACGAAGTGCGCCGTGTGGGACGCGCCCTCAACATCCCCGACCGCTTCATCAGCCGCCATCCCTTCCCCGGTCCCGGCCTGGGAGTGAGAATCCTGGGCGAGATAACCGCCGAGAAGGTTCGCATACTGCAGGAAGCCGACAACATCTTCATCCAGGGGCTCCGCGACCATGACCTCTACGACAAGGTATGGCAGGCCGGAGTGGTGCTTCTGCCCATCCGCAGCGTTGGCGTCATGGGCGACGAACGCACCTACGAGAATGTAGTAGCTCTGAGGGCTGTCAACTCCACCGACGGCATGACGGCCACCTGGACACCGCTCCCCCACGACTTCCTCGCCGAAGTCTCCAATGCCATCATCCGCCGCGTGCGCGGCGTCAACCGCGTAGTCTACGACATCTCCTCCAAGCCGCCGTCGACAATCGAGTGGGAATAAATGCGTGGCATCCCTCCGCGAGCACCCATAGGGAAATAAACCATATCCGAACAATCTAAACAGATTGATACCTGATACATATTTACAGTCCACGGCTGACCCGACGTGTCAGCCGTGGACTGTCTTTTTGTGCGTCATGCATAAACAACGCCGTCAGTTATCACCCATGAAATAAAAATGTTTACGCCGGGGGCGCAGGCTCGGGGGGATTTTCAAGCCGCATTGCCGAGGCAACACTGAAAATACCCCAATCTACCGGATTTCAATCAACAGAGATTCTTATCTTCCTCCGGCAGTTGAGCGGTCTGTATTGGCATCTGCATTGATGATTTTCTGCACACCTCGCTTCTGCCGTCCCCACTGAAGATTCCACGATACCGTAACAAATGGTATACACATATCAAGCCGCATGTGCTGCTCGTTGGTATTCCACTTGCTGAGCGATTTTGAACCCTGGTCAAATTTCCCGAACGGCATTATTATACCTGCACCAAACTGCCAGTCTTTCCAATTGTAATCAAGGGCTATGGCATTCAAGTCCTCGCCCCATCTGATTTTCTGACCCCACAAATCGCGTTGCGCATAACGGTATTCGGCACTGAGGACAAATCCCCAATGGGAAAGCTGTAATGAGGCGTTACCGCTCCAACCGTTATGGTTGATGGCATAGTCCTTGCCTTTCATACGCTCCATCCGGTATTGGACATATCCGCTCACTGTAAGCCATTGCGGAATTATCTCAATCTGTGGAGCGAGGAAGAATGAAAGGTTTTTCAATCCACGGCTGTTCTCGTATGTTGTGATAAGACGGTTGTCGCTCCATTCAAGCAGAGGTGTTATGGCATTAGGCGATGTGAAGGCGCGTATGCCGAAAGAGCCGTTTACCCTCGGCAGGTTGAATCCATAGCGGAAGGTAAGCATATATGAGTTGGCTGTCTTAAGGTTCTGATTGCCGACCCTCCATTGGAATCCGTCAAGCTGCTGAGGCACAACATTTGTCTCAGAGAGTGAAGGGGTGGATTGCCATGAGGTAAAGTTAAGACGAAAATTGTGATTCTGATTCGGCGAATATGTGATTGTTGCCTGAGGACGTGCGCTCCACGAATGGTTGCCCCGGTTTGATTCTCTGAAAAGGAAATCTGTGTACTGTGCGCCGATTCCTGCGGTTGCAGACCATTTGCCGAAACGCCGGAAATATTCGGCAAAAAAATAAACCTTGTCCTGACGCTGATGGAATATCTCTCCGCCAAGATTCTCATACTCGGAACGGTTGCGGTTGGCTGTATATGACACACCTGCCGTGAACCGGGAACTACGCCAGTTCTTTATATAGTCAGCCTCAATTCCGTATGCCTGATTCCTGTCTTTAATATTGGTATGGATGTCTGTCAGATATGGGGGAATAGAGGAGGTATGCTTTTGCTCAATATAATCTGAGAATGTGCGGCCGAAATAGAACGATGAACTGAAATCGACCACAAGCATCTGTTTATGAGCAAAATGCTGTTGAAGATAAATGGACAATGATGGAGTTGTTCCTTTATCACCGTGAGAATCGGTGAGAAGGATGTCATCTGTGCCGTCGCTTAGCGAAAGCAGCCCGTTGTAAAGAACTTTACCTGGGAAATCCTTGTGCATCGAGAATTCAGCGACAAACACCGTTGTGTCGGGCTTGATATAATTGTATGATGTCCAGAGATTACCCATGGTATTGTCCATCGTTCCTCCACGTGAAGTCTCTTTTCGCGTTATGGTATTGCCATTCGGATATGTGAAGGTCTCTGTATAATCCCGATGGGTCTTTATCTTGTTGGTAAGCTTGTAGTTTGTGCCTATTTCAAACTGCGATTTGCCGAAGTTGAATTTTGCGTCAGCCATATAGAATCCCCAAGCTGTATTCAATGCCGGACGAGCGTATACCTGCAAAGAACCACCGAGCGTGGGATTGGCGACAATGAAGTTGAGCACATAGTTTGCTCCGCCGTATCTGAGACCCGGATTATCCATCCATTCTACCCGCTTAATTGTCTCGGGCAATAATGCCCGTACTTGGTCTATGGTTGCCGTGCGACCATTTATCCGAACCTGCACAGATTGTCCAGCGGCTGTGATACTGCCGAGAGCGTCACTCACCGAAAGCGACGGTATCATCAGGTTATTGAGGAGCTGCATACCGTTCTTGGAATTATCGACAGCACTCTTTGACGGATGATATACGTCCATGTCCGCCTTGCGGATTACTTTGGGAGCTTCTATCACCACTTCTTGAAGTTCATGCGTGGTTACCGTGTCATTAGTCGCGGTTTGTGCATTTGCAGATACAACGCTCAGTAAAGCGCATGTTAATACGATTGTTCTTTTCATCTTCATAGCAATTTAATTGTATGACGCAAAAGTACATATCCTTGTGACGACAGACTTCAACAAATGTTGAAAAGCACTGTTTGTCAGATATTTTTCCGAAGTCGGTTGAGATGAGTTTGGGTAATATTCAGAAAAGAGGCAAGATACGCTGATGGCGCTTCAGCAACATTGGTTTGCTGATTGTCTGCTTGTTTTGCGGCAGAGTGATTTGTATCGTTACAATTGTCTGTGCCAAAGCAAGCACTTTGTCTACACTCATGTTGAGTTGACGGATGAAGTCGGCCTCCATTTCAGCCTCGCATTGTTATTGTGGCACACTGCGATACCCGGCCTCGAACTCGGCAATGGCTGTCGATTCAGGATTCTCGGAAATAAGATCGTATTGTGTCATAGCTTTTTGTTTTGGGAATCAGTCTGACCTGTCTGACCAGTCTGACTCGTCTGACCTGTCTGAGTCTTTTGATTGCTCCGGGGGCATCGGCCGCTACGATATTCTGTTCTTGCCCGGTACATTTGCTCTCTTATGCCGCCGTTCTCCAGAAACTGCTGCTGTTGCCGTTCAAGCAGGCGCCGCAGCATAAAGGTAGCCTGATTAATCAGGGTGATGCAGAGATTGCAAAATTCTTCTACATTCATTGAGTTGGCGAAACGCATGGGAGCATTCATAAAGTTGTCGCTTTTGAGATAAGCCCGCAGCCGATGTGTGCGAGGATGCTCCTTGTTCCATTGAGGCAAAGAGTTTTGCCGGAGATAATCCTCGTAGTCAAGCAACAACTCTTCGAGCGATGCTTTGGCCACATTAGTGAGCTTGATTTCCGTTTCTCGCGAGGTAGTTGACGCCGCACTCCCTTCGGCGATATTCTGTTTGCCGCTACGGGCTGCCTGAACCATTTGGTCGCGTGTTCTGCTACCCGTAGCCACCCACTTTTCTGAAAAAATCACCGTCAGGTCATATATTATTTCCGACAGCTGATATACCCTGAGATTACGGTATCCGCCACCTTGAGTGAGAAAGCCGTTCATGCTGAGAGAGGTGTGAAGATTGGAGGAATAGGAATCACAAACTTTTCCATTGCTTCGCCGGATATAAGAGTTACTTTTGTTCCTGTCACATTCATTCGTTTTAACTTTTAGTTTACAGTAATATCAACGCTTTTTGCGGAGCCAGGAGAGGCGTTCGGAAGGGGTGAAGCGCTCTATGGCGTAACGGAGGGTGGTGCGCGGCAGGTCGGAGTAATGGTCGGCAAGGAAGGTGCGCAGCAGGTCGGAATCGTGCTTGCCAAGCTCTCGGAGCATCCAGCCGATGGCTTTGTGTATCAAATCGTGCGGATGACTGAGCAGTAGGCGCGATATGCGCAGCGTCTCGTCAAACCGGTCAGCCCGTATCAGCGCCAGTGTGGAGACAATGGCAATGCGCTGCTCCCACAGGTTATCGCTTGCGGCCAGGCGGTCAAGTATCTGTGATGAAGGGAGTTGGCCGTCGGCCTGCGGATAAAGAAGCCACTGACCGATGATGTGCGGGCACGACAAATCCACCAAATCCCAATTGTTGGCCTTGCGGGCATGCCGGAGGTAAAACTCCGCTATTTTGCCGCGTTGTTCGGCCCCCTCTGTCGGGTCTTTTCTCTTGCCTGGAATGGCATGCTTCATCTCCTCCACAAGCAGCAAAAAGCCGCAAAGACGCACCTCATGCCATGGCGAATGAAGCAGCTTCTCAATCTCTTCGGGCGCCACCCT
>UMEZ01079755.1_pt1 | contig 27037 bp, 22 predicted proteins | sample 1964841 | NCBI WGS metagenome assembly UMEZ01 (sample SAMEA4836029, study PRJEB28245) | human gut metagenome | biome: gut microbiome; material: fecal sample | place: Denmark | collected 2008 | reverse complement strand
CCTGAGTGACATCCTGACCGCCTTGGACGAATTTTTCCACGACGCGGCCGGAAACCTTCGGCTGGACGGGCACTTTGTCCGTTGCTACGACGACGCCGCTGTACTCAGCCGTAACCGGCGTGTCTTCGGCAGTGACTTTGTACGTGTTGACGGCGACAGGCATCTTGTTGGCCCCCTGCTGGGCGCCGCAGCCTGCCAGGAGCGCGGCAATCGTCAGTACAGTCACGCTCATCGTCGCAAGTTTGCGTTTTTCTATCATCTTCACTTTCCTCCTATTTTTTCGATTCCTGATTCTTAATGCCATATAGCAATACGTTGATGCAGCGTTTCATATAGTCACTGAAACTGGAATCGTGATTGACATCGTCAAAGTAGTCGATAATGTCATCGGCTGCGCTGTGCAAGAGGCGCAGGAACAGGTACTTGTCAAAAGGCCTGAATTCTCCTCTATTCTGAGCTTCGTCGAGGATCAGCTTGAGAAAATCCCAGTCTTTTTCATAGCGGCTCTGCAGGCGTTCCCAGACATCGGGCATCTTGGCCAGCAGTTCTGACGTTTTCCGTACGGACAGGACCTGCCAATTCTCATCGGGCACGTCGAAGTAGGCAATCAGCTTCGCTTCCGACGTCATCGTCTGATCGTCGACGATGCGCTGATGATAATCGTGTATCTTATCGGTGAAATCGACGATGGTCTGCTCTACGATTTCCTGCTTCGACGAAAAATGTTCGTACAAAGTACGCTTGCTGATGCGCAGATTGCGGGCCAGATCGTCCATGTGGAAATCGGCGCCGTAGCGGTTAATTTCACGCAGGGCTTCAGCCATAATCTTTGCACGGATATTTTCTGTCATATACACCATCCTACCCTAAAAAAACAAGGTGCTCTTGTTGAAACTCAAAATTAGAAACTCAGTACCAATTTATAGTTTACTATAGAGCACCTAATAAGTCAACAAACAATTTCTTAACAATTTTCGTCTTAGTTCTTCAATTCTTCTGCAAATTTCCGGATTGGCAGGATCTTATACAAGACAGCGCCGCAGGCCGCACCGATGCAGGTGTTCGGCAGGAAGGCGACGACGAAGAACCAGAGGGCGACGGCTTTGGAATCGAGGACGAAAGCAGCCACCGGATAGGCGATAAGGCCGCCCAGGATGCCTGTGCCGAAGATTTCCCCGACGACAGCGCCCCAGATGGAGCCGGTCTTCTTATAGAGGAAGCCCGAAAGAGCAGCGCCGATCATACTGCCTGGATAGGCCAGGACCGTGCCGGCACCCATGGCGATGCGCAGCGACGAGATGCAAAAAGCACCGGCTGTGGAATAGCGCCAGCCTACGAGGACCGAAAGGAGGACGTTGATCAAATGCTGCAGCGGGAAGACGCGGGCGCCGCCGAAGGGAAAGGAAACAAAGGGTGCCAGGAGGACGCCGATGGCGATGAAGATCGCCGTGACTGTCAATTTCTTTAAATCTTTATTATTCATAATGAGAGAGGACCTTTCGCAATAATTATTGTCTTAGACATGAATTTTGAGGATAGCTTTCTTGATGGCCCTGCCTTTACCATCAGGCGCACAGAGGCAGCGGTGGCCGTCGGCAGGCGTGAAGACGGCATAGGTGCCGGGCAGCATCTTAATCACCGTGTCATCGGCAAGGTCGGGATTGTAAAACCAGGCATCGCTGTCGGCGCGGCTGTCGTCGACGACTTCGCCGGCCCGGCAGAGGGGCTGCCAGCCGATATTCTCTTCACCGTCGATGACGTACTGGATATCGATGTAGGCGCGGTGCGCTTCCATCAGGCGTTCACTGGCCGGCGCCGTCTCCGTGACGTCGACGTTCATGTAGTTCAGGCCGGCCAGTTCGTGACGGCCCGCTTCCAGATGGGCCAAGTCCAGGGAGGCGAGCTTTTCGATCCACGGCCGGATGTATTCCGGCAGGAAACGGCTTTCGTCACCGTATTGAGAAATATTGCCTACGATCATAACGATTCCTCCCTTCTCAGTCTTCGTCGCTGGCTTCACGGGCCGCGATGTTTTTGTCGAACAGGGCATCGGCGAACTGGGCGGCATCGAAAGGACGCAGGTCATCGACGCCTTCGCCGACACCAACCCAGCGGACAGGCACGCCTAATTCACGTTTCACCGAAAGGATGACACCGCCTTTGGCCGTGCCGTCGAGCTTGGTCAGGACAACGCCCGTCAGGGGTACGACATCGCCGAAGAGCTTGGCCTGGCTGACGGCGTTTTGTCCCGTCGTCGCATCGAGGACAAGGAGCGTTTCCTGCGGCGCCCCTTCGATGTTGCGGCCGGCGACGCGGGCCATCTTGCGCAGTTCTTCCATCAGGTTCGATTTCGTCTGCAGACGGCCTGCCGTATCGACGAGGAGAATATCCATATTCTTCGCTTTGGCCGAGGCCGTAGCATCGAAGACGACAGCCGCCGCATCGGCCCCTTCCTGATGCTTGACGATGGGTACGCCGACGCGGTCGGCCCAGATGGTCAACTGTTCCGAAGCGGCAGCACGGAAGGTATCGCCGGCAGCGAGCATGACCGATTTGCCCTGCTGTTTATAATATTTCGCCAATTTGCCGATGGTCGTCGTCTTGCCGACGCCGTTGACGCCGACGATGAAGATGACCCGTGTACCGTCTGTTTCCGGAACGGGTTCGTCATTTTCATTGAGCAGTTCGACGATGCATTTTTCCAAATACGGCACGACGTCATTGCCGTCTTTGATGTCCTTCGACTTGACGCCGTCGCGGATCTTATCGAGGAGATATTCCGTCGTTTCTACGCCGATATCGCCGGTGAGCATGACCGCTTCCAGGTCATCGTACATGTCGTCGTCAATCTTGGCGTAGCCGCGGACGACGGTTTCAATGTTCTGGATGAGCGAGTGTTTCGTCTTTTCTAAGCCTTTGCGAAGTTTTGAAAAAAATCCCATTGTATCATGTTCCTTCCTTTAATAATTCATCGACTTTGACTGTCAGGAGGCGCGAGACGCCTTTTTCTTCCATCGTCACGCCGAGGAGCGTATTGGCCGCTTCCATGGTCTTGCGGCGGTGCGTGATGACGATGAACTGCGTCGCGCCGCTGTAATTCTTGAGATAGCGGGCCATGCGCTCGACATTGGCTTCGTCCAGGGCGGCATCGACTTCATCGACCAGGCAGAACGGTGCCGGGTGATAGGCGAGGAACGCCAGGAGCAGGGCAATGACCGTCAGGGCCCGTTCGCCGCCGGAAAGCAGGGTCAGGGACTGCTGTTTCTTTCCGGGCGGGCGGATATAGATTTCGACGCCCGATTCCAGGATATGGTCCTTGTCGGTCAGGGCCAGATGGGCCGTACCGCCGCCGAAGAGGTGGCTGAAGATATCCTGGAAATGGCCGCCGATGGCTTTGAAGGCTTGGGCGAACTGCTCGGCCATGGCCGCGTCGATTTCAGCGACGACGCCGCGCAGTTTTTCCCGCGATTCCTTTAAATCATCACATTGGCGGATATAGAAGTCCTTCTTGGCAAGGGCCGTCTTATATTCGTCTTCGGCGGCAGGGTTGACCGTCCCCAGAGCGGCGATGTCTTCCTTGATGGCGGCGATTTTGGCGTGAAGTTCCTTCAGGGAGCCTTCGCGGCGCCGTTCCATCGCTTCCTGGCGGCTCAGGCCCTGCATGGCCAGGTGTTCTTCATGATGGCTGATATCGCTCTTGTATTTTTCCAGCTGCACGTCAGCCGCACTGCGCCGCTGCTGCCAGTCCTGACTGCGCCGGCGCAGGTCGTCGACGGCTTCGTCCAAGTCGTGGCTTTTCTGCAGGGACTCGTTGCGGGTCTTGTAGAAAGCCTCTTTGGCCTGATCGCAGCGAGCCGTCTCGGCTTCTTTCAAAGCGATGTTCTTCGTCAATTCGGTCAACAGCTGCGCCGCTTCCTGGCTGCGGCGGGCCAGATCCTGGCGACGCTGCTTGAGGGCCGCGTCCTGGGACGTCAATTCCTGCTGCCACGTCTCGTGCTGGCGCAGCTGTTCTTCACTGTGGCTGACCTGTTCCGTTAATTTGGCCACGGCAATCTGCCGCTCCGTCAGGGTCTGACGGCACTGGGCCGCTTCCTGCCGGGCTGCATCGCTGGCCGCCTGCCACGCCTGCACGTCTGCCGACGGGCCGCTTTCCATAGCAGACAGTGCCTTTTCTTTGGCTACCAAATCAGCCTGCATGGCAGCGCGGCTGTTTTCCAGGGCTTCTACACGGCTATCGAAGCCAGCCACGTCCTGCTGCAGGGCGGACAGATTTTTTTCTTCCTGTTCTGCCTGCCACTTGGCCTGGGCTGCTTCCTGACTGGCCTGGCGCCAGCTCGTTTCGGCAGAAGACAGCTTCGCTTCCGCACTTTCCGCCTGGCGGCGCAGTTCCTGTCCTTCGTCAAGCAGCGTTTCCAGCCGATTTTTTCCCTTTTGGCATTTTTCCTGCAGTTCCTGCTGCAGGGCACGACGGCTGATGAGGGAGCCTTCCTGACTGCGGGAACTGCCGCCGGTCAGGGAGCCGCCGGCATTGAACTGCGTCCCGTCGAGGCAGACGATGCGCAGGCGGTGGCCGTACTTGCGGGCTACGGCTGAACCCGTGTCCATCGTATCGGCCAGAAGGGTCCGGCCCAATAAGGACGTAAATACTTTTTCATATTTCGCGTCGTACGTGAGGACGTCCGAGGCAAAGCCGAGCATCCCCGGCTCACTGGCAGCCTTCTCTTCGTCGCTCGTACGCCGGCGGCTGCGCAGCGTATCGAGGGGCAGGAAGGTCGTACGGCCGGCTTTCTTTTCCTTTAAATAGGAAATGGCTGCTTTCGCTGCCTTTTCATCGTCAGCGACGACGTAGCGGACGGCACCGCCTAAGGCGACGTCGATGGCGACGGCATATTTCGAAGGGATGCGGCAGAGTTCGCCTACGGCGCCGCAGAGACGGCTGCGCCAAGGCTGCCGGACCGTGAGGACGACCTTGACGGCCCGCCCCAGGCCTTCGTGTTCGCTTTCCATGCTCTGGAGGACGCGCAGGCGCTGGGCAGCGGCGTCGACGTCACTGCGCAGGCGGCGGTATTCGTCTTCGCCCTGCTTGAGGCGGCGGCGCGCAGCGTCTGCTTCCTGCCGGCGCGCAGCCCCTTCTGCTTTGGCGCTGTCGGCTTTTTTCTGCCAGCTCTCGTACCGGCTGGCAGCGTCTGCCTGGTGTTCTTTGGCAGCAGACAGGTTCTCTTTCTGCTTTTCCCAATGATCAAGGGCTTCTTTGCAGGCCGCGGCATTTTCTTCCAAGCGCCGGCGCAGGTCTTCTGCATCGCGGCGCAGGATAAACGCCTCGCGGCTGCGCTTGGAATTGGCATCGACCCGTTCCTGCAGGGCCTTTGCGGCCGCTTCGGCTTTCGCTTCGGCCTGGCCGAAAAGGGTCTGGGTCAGGGCCAGGGCTTTCCGGGCCGCCGCCAATTCTGTCCCTTTCTGGTCTTTCTGGGACTGGAGAAACACTTTTTGTTTCTGCCAGTTTTCCCGGCGCTGCTGCAGCTGGGCTGCTTCGGCAGCGGCTTCCTTTTCGCTCTCTGCCAGTTCGGCCTGGCGCTGCCTGCAGGCTTCGCGGCGGTGGACGAGGCTGTCCCGTTCATTATGGACGGCCAGGGTCTCTTCGTCGAGGCGGCGCAGTTTTTCTTCTTCCGAAGCCATGGCGGCGAGCAGGGCCTTGCGCTTCCCTTCAGCTTCTGCCAATTCGGCAGCGGCCTTTTCTTCTTCGGCAGCCGCTGTCAGGCGGTTGTTTTCGGCTTTTTCCAGGAGGCGTTCGCTGTTGCGCAGTTCCTGCAGGGTCAGCGTCCCTTCGTAAGCCAGGCGTTCGCCGTCGAGGCAGCGGAATTTCTGCAGCGTCTCCGCCTGTACCTGAAGCGGTCCCAAGCGTTCTTCGAGGACGCCCATCAAGTCGTGGATGCGTTCCAGATTGCGTTCCGTTTCGGCAATCTTGCGCAGGCCGTCGGCTTTGCGCCCTTTGAAGCGGCTGATGCCGGCCACTTCTTCGAAGATGACGCGCCGTTCTTCAGGCTTGCTGTTGAGGATGCGGTCGACGCGGTTCTGGCCGATGACGGCCATCGAATCCTGACCGATGCCCGTATCGGCAAAAAGGAGATGGATGTCTTTCAGGCGGCACGGCCGGCGGTTGATATAGTATTCACTGTCGCCGGAGCGGAAGAGGCGCCGCGTGACGACGACTTCCGTGAACTCCGTATCCAGGGCATGATCACTGTTGTCGAAGTAGAGGGATACTTCGGCGGCGCCCTGAGGCCGCCGCGTCTGGGTACCGGCAAAGATGATGTCTTCTGACTTCTGACCGCGCAGCTGGCGGACGTTCTGTTCCCCCATGACCCAGCGGACGGCATCGGAAATATTGCTCTTGCCGCTGCCGTTCGGACCGACGATGGCCGTAATGCCCTTGTCGAAGGTCAGGGTCGTCTTATCTGCAAAGGACTTGAAGCCCCGCAGTTCCATTTTCAATAATTGCATGCTGTCTACTCTCTCTGTGGACTGCCCGGGCGGACATTTTTCCCTCTCCGGAACAGTCCTGCTTATTTACATATTCAATTTATCATACCATAATTCACGGCCTGCCGCTACCGTTCAGGCCTGAAAGGACGTGCGCAAAGTTTCTGTAAAATATCGGGGAAAACCTTGACGAGTCCTGTCTTAATGGATTATATTAGAATTTGGGTTTGAGGGCCCTCATTCTGCAGAAAGGGAGAACACCGTAATGATTCAAGTTTATAAACACAGCAACGGCCATCTGGAAGACAACATCTCCCTGGCCTCGGCTGAAAAAGGTTCATGGATCCACGTCATAAATCCTGATTCTGAGGATTTACAGCTCGTATCCATGGTCACGGAAATCCCCACTGATGTGCTGAAAACTGCCTTGGACACGGAAGAACGTTCTCACGTCGAAATCGAGGACAACTACATCTTCGTCGTCATCAACATCCCAATCATTTTGGAAACGGACAGCTATGACACCCTGCCGCTGGGCATTTTCATTACACCGGACTTCATCATCACCCTCTGTATCCAGGAAACAGAAGTCATGCGCGCTTTTACAGAGAACAAGTATCCCTTGTTCTATACCTTCAAGAAAACGCGCTTCCTCTTCCAGATCCTTTATCGTTCGGCAACGCTCTTTTTGCGCTACTTGATGCAGATCAACCACCGCACGGACGATATCGAAGCCATCCTGCGCCATTCCATGCGCAACAAGGAATTCTTCATGCTCCTGGAATTACAGAAATCATTGACCTACTTCACATCAGCCCTGCGCAGCAACGGCATCGTCATGGAACGCCTCATGCGCCTGCGGCGCAACACGTCCCTGCACCATCTGATCAAGATGTATGAAGAAGACGAAGACCTCCTGGAAGATGTCATCATCGAGAACAAGCAGGCTATTGAAATGGTCGAGATGTATTCCAACATCCTCATGAGCATGTCCGATACCTTTGCCTCGATCATTTCCAACAACCTGAACCTGGTCATGAAATTCTTAGCCTCCATCACGATCATGCTGGCCGTACCGACGATCATCTTCAGCTTGTGGGGCATCAACGTCCCCGTCCCCTTTATGGACTCGGGCATGGGCTTCTACTACGTCGTCGCCATCGCCATGTTCTGTACTGTCGTGGCCGTCATCATGCTCTGGAAAAAAGATTTATTTTGAATTTTCCTGCACCATGCTCTTGATAGGCTCGAAAGAGCGGCGGTGTATCGGACAGGGTCCGTATTTTTGCAGCGCTTCCATATGCATTTTTGTCAAATATCCCTTATGCACGGCAAAGCCGTACTGGGGATATTTTTTGTCATATTCGACCATCAGGCGGTCACGCGTGACTTTAGCGATAATAGAAGCTGCTGCAATGGATGCGCTCAGGGCATCGCCGTGGACCAGGGACTTGTGCGGCACGGCCAGCTCCCGCAGGGGCATGGCGTCGACGAGGACCGCTTCGGCCGGCACAGAAAGGCCGCGTACGGCGTCGTACATGCCCTGCATGGTCGCATGGTAGATGTCGAGCTCGTCGATTTCCTTTTCCGACTTGGCGATGCAGGAAACGGCGACGGCGTCGGCCATGATTTTATCATAGAGAAGCTCCCGCTTGGCCGGCGGGACTTTTTTGCTGTCATTGAGACCGGGACATTCCCAGTACGGCGGCAGGATGACAGCGGCCACCATGACGGGACCAGCCGCCGGGCCGCGGCCGGCTTCATCGATGCCGGCGACGTGGTAGAGGCCCTGGTTGTAATAAGCCGTTTCCGGCGCATACATTTCGAGGACCCGTTCCCGTTCGGCTTCTTCCTTTACCTTCCGGCGCAGGTAGGAAGCGGCCAGCTTGCGCACCGAGACGCGGCTGTCTTTCTGCATGGCCGCGACCAATTCCCGGACGTCGCCGCCGGCGGCAAGGCGCGCTTTCAGGTCGGCCACTTTCAGTTTGCTCAGATCCATCTCAATCCTCCCCTTCGAATTCAGCCAGGCGGTCCAGGGAAATGGCGCCGATCTTGCCTTCGCGGAATTCCTTGAGAATCAGTTTGTACGTCTTTTCCATATCGACGGCACCGCCGGAGACGAGGCAGCCCCGCTTGCGGCCGATGGCTTCGATCGTATCCAGGGGCTTTTCCGAGAGTTCGTCCAGCTTATAGCGGCTCTTCAGGGCTTCGGGATACTGCTGCGAAAGCTGTTCGATGAGCTGAAGGATAACTGTTTCCATATCAAAGACCGTATCAGCAATGGCGCCCGTCGCAGCCAGGCGGTAGGCGCTGACCTGGTTTTCCAGTTTCGGCCAAAGGACGCCCGGCGTGTCGAGGAGGTCGAGCTGGTCGCCGATGTGGACCCACTGCTTGCCTTTCGTTTCGCCAGGCTTGTCGGCCGTCTTGGCGGCGCTGCGGCGGGAGAGCTTGTTGATCAGCGTCGATTTGCCGACATTCGGGATGCCGAGGATCATCGTACGCACAGCGCGGTTCTTCAGGCCCCTTGCCTTCCAGCGAGCCAACTTCGGCGCTGCCAGGGAGCGGACGAGGGAAATGAGCTGCTTCACGCCGCTGCCGCCCTTGCTGTTCAGGGCCAGGACCTTGCGGCCCTGCTGTTTATAGTAGCGGACCCATTCATCGAGGACCGCCGGGTCCGCCAGGTCGGCCTTGTTGAGGACGACGATGGACGGCTTGTCGCCGATGAGGGACTTGATCATCGGATTCGTACTGCTCATGGGGATGCGGGCATCGACGAGTTCGATGACGACGTCGATGATCTTAAGATTTTCCTGAATGAGGCGCTTGGCCTTGGCCATATGGCCGGGATACCAGTTAATTATCATAGTGTTACTCCTTTGGTGATGAGAAAAAGGGCCTTCACATGAACATTTCGCCTATCATGTAAGGACCCTTTAACTTTAATGTTTGACGTTTGATGCTTGATGTTTGACGTGAGGTTTTAAACATCAAACTTTCAACTTCAAACTTCTATATTAGCCTTCTCTTGTTTCGCTGAGTTTCTGGATGTGGGCGACGACTTCGTCAATCGGTTTGGCGCCTAAATCGCCTTTAGAACGGTCGCGCAAGCCGAGGGTGCCATTTTCCATTTCTTTATCGCCGATGACAGCCATGTAGGGAACTTTTTCCATCTGAGCTTTACGGATCTTGTAGCCAATCTTTTCGCTGCTTTCATCGACTTCGACGCGGATGCCCAATTTCTTGAACTTCTTAGCCAGGTCTTTGCAGTAAGCCAGGTGTTTATCAGAGATAGGCAGGAACTTAATCTGAACCGGAGCCAACCATACCGGGAAAGCACCTGCATAGTTTTCAGTGATGATACCCAAGAAGCGTTCGATACTGCCGAAGCAAGCACGATGTACCATGACCGGACGATGTTTCTGACCATCTTCACCGATGTAGGTCATGTCGAAGCGTTCCGGCATGAGCATATCGAGCTGGATGGTACCGCACTGCCAGGTACGACCGATAGAGTCTTTCAGGTGGAAGTCCAGTTTCGGACCATAGAAGGCGCCATCACCTTCGTTGATGACGTACGGAATGTGGCGTTCTTCGATGACATCATGCAAGGTCTTCGTAGCCAGTTCCCAGATTTCGTCGGAACCCATGGAGTCTTCCGGACGAGTAGACAATTCGACGTGGTATTCCAGACCGAACTGTTTGTAAGCCTTGTCGAAGAGGTCCATGACACCGGAGATTTCTTGTTTCATCTGGCTCGGCAGCATGAAGATGTGCGCATCGTCCTGAGTGAAGCAGCGGACGCGGAACAGGCCGTGGAGGGCACCGTGGAGTTCATGGCGATGGACCAGGCCGAGTTCAGCCATGCGCATCGGGAAGTCGCGGTAACTGTGGACATTGCTCTTATAGACCAGGATGCCGCCTGGGCAGTTCATCGGTTTGATGGCGTAAGGCTGATCATCGATGGTTGTAAAATACATATTGTCGCGGTAATGATCCCAGTGACCGGACTGTTCCCAGAGATGACGGTTGAGGATCATCGGCGTCATGATTTCATCGTAATCGGCTTCGTCATGGAGTTCATGCCAGAATTTGAGCAAGTTGTTGCGCAGGATCATTCCCTTGGGATGGAAGAACGGGAAGCCAGGACCTTCTTCATGGAAACTGAACAAGTCGAGTTGTTTACCCAGTTTGCGGTGGTCACGTTTTTCAGCTTCTTCCATCATCTTCAAGTATTCATCGAGTTCCGATTTCTTTTCAAAAGCGGTCCCATAAATACGCTGAAGCATCTTGTTGTGTTCATCGCCGCGCCAGTAAGCACCGGCAACAGTGCGCAGTTTAAAGGCCTTGACAGCACCGGTCGAAGCGCAGTGCGGGCCAGCACAGAGGTCGACGAAGTCGCCCTGGCGATAGATGGAGATGACTGCATCTTCCGGAAGGTCTTCGATGAGTTCTACTTTATAATCCTGGCCAGCGTCTTTGAAGAGTTTTAAAGCATCGGCACGGGATAAGACTTCTTTAGTGATGGGAAGATTTTCTTTGACAATCTTAGCCATTTCAGCTTCAATGGCAGGAAAGTCTTCTTGTGTGAAACGGTGTTCTGTATCGAGGTCGTAGTAGAAACCGTTTTCAATGGACGGGCCAATGGCGAATTTGACGCCCGGGAAGAGGTGCTGAATAGCTTGAGCCATGACATGAGATGCTGTATGGCGAAGCGTATCTTTCCCTTCCTGGTCAGCGAAGGTAAGGAATTCAACGGTCGAGCCGTCGACGATGGTTTCACGGAGATCGGTGACTTCACCGTTTACCTTTGCGACTAATACTTTCTTTGCAAGACTATTGCTGAGCTGTTTGACAGCTTCGGCAAGAGAGATGCCATCGGGAAACTGTTTTTTGCTTCCGTCTTTTAACACTAATTCTGCCATTACAAACATCCTCCTTAATAAAAAAAGCTCTCGTCCTCAAGGGACGAGAGCATAACTCACGTGGTTCCACCCTAGTTCACCGGAAAAAACTTCCGATGTACTCAAACGCGATAACGGGGCGACCGGGATTCCCTACTCGCTTCGGAAATCCTGCTCCAAGGCGGTAACTTGCCAGACTTCATAAAGCACTCTCACCATCGTGCCTCTCTCTGTAATAAAGGAGCTATCAAGTGTTGTCCTTTTCAAAGCTTATTACATATCTCTATGTATGCGTAAATTATACGGCACGAGATGAGGCTTGTCAAGGGTGTGGTGTGCAAAGGTTTCGGATATCATACAAATATTCGTCTGGCAATCGTTTGTCGTGGGTCGTTTGCCGTGGTTCGAAGAATATTCGCCAAACGGCAAACGCCAAACGAACCACAAAAAGGCTACTGCAAATGCAGTAGCCTTTTTATTATGCACGGTTATGTAACTTATGCAATGCCTTTCTGTTTCTTGATAGCTTCTGTGAGGAGCGGGAGAACTTTGAAGACATCGCCTACGATACCATAGTCGCAAACTTTGAAAATCGGAGCATCTTCGTCTTTGTTGATGGCGATAATGCAGTCAGAACCGGTCATGCCTGCCAAGTGCTGGATAGCACCGGAGATAGCGCATGCAATGTAAATCTTCGGACCAACAGTTTTACCAGTCTGACCAACCTGATGGAGAGCGTCGATCCAGCCAGCGTCAACAGCTGCACGGGAAGCACCGACAGCACCGCCGAGGACGTCTGCGCATTCTTTGAGGATACCGGTCTTGAACGGTTCTTCACCATTCATGCCGCGGCCGCCAGCAACGATAACGTCAGCGTCTTCGATTTTAACGCCTTCGCCGCCCAATTTGATGAGTTCGACGAATTTGGTCATGAAGTCAGCATCGGAGAGGTTTGCTTTCTTTTCGATGACTTCGCCAGTTGCAGACGAATCTGCTTCCGGTTTTTTGAAGACGTGCGGACGAACAGTGCCCATCTGCGGACGGTTGTCCGGGCAAATGATTTCAGCCATGATGTTGCCGCCGAGAGCCGGACGGGTCCATACGATGGTCTTCTTGTCGTCGTCAACGCCGAGCTGTGTGCAGTCAGCGGTGAGGCCTGTTCTCAGGGAGTTAGCGACACGCGGGCCGAGGTCACGGCCGATGTTCGTAGCGCCAACGAGGAATACGTTCGGTTTTTCTTCATGGAAGAAGTCGCAAAGAACTTTTGCATAAGCCGTCGTATTGTAATGTTCGAGCTGAGGATCGTCATAAACATAAACTTTATGAGCGCCATGAGCGATGAGTTCCTGAGCCAACGGTTTTACATCTTTACCGATGAGGATGGCACCGACTTCGTCGCCGATGGTGTCAGCCAATTTGCGGGCCTGGCCCAACAATTCGAAAGATACATCACGTAATTTGCCTTCGAACTGTTCAGCAATTACATAAATGCCTTTATATTCTGCTAAATCCATTTTCACTGTTCCTCCTTAGATTAAATGATTTTCTGAGCAACCAGTTTTTCCATGACCTGGTCGACGATTGCCTGTTCGTTGTCATCTTCAACTTTGAGAACGAGACCACCGGATCTCTGAGGCGGTGTGAAAATCTTGCGGACTTTTGTCGGGGAGCCAGCCAAACCAATCATAGCGTCATCAGCAGCGACAGCAGCGGCATCCAGATTCGGGATTTCGCGGCGTTTTGCCTTCATCGTGCCACGGATGGTCGGGAAACGCGGTTCGTTCAAGTCTTTAACAGCCGTGATCAAAACAGGGAACTGAGCTTCCGTTACGATGTAGCCTTCTTCGTTTTCCTGCTGAACAGTGACTTTGTTGCCTTCGACTTTGATGTCGCGAGCATACGTAATCTGAGGAATACCGAGTTCGCAAGCGATCTGCGGGCCAACCTGAGCGGTATCGCCGTCGATAGCCTGTTTGCCGCAGAGGATGATATCGAACTGTTCGATACCTTTATCAGCAGCTAATTTTTTGATAGCCTGTGCCAAAGCATAGCCCGTTGCCAGTGTATCGGAACCACCGAGTTTGCGGTCGGACAGGAGATATGCATCGTCAGCGCCCATTGCGAGGCCTTCACGAAGAACGTCTTTTGCCTGATCAGGACCCATCGAGAGAAGTGTGATTTTTACGTCTTTGTCAGCATCTTTCAATGCGAGAGCTGCTTCCAAAGCGTTCTGGTCGAAGGGGTTAAAAATGTTAGGAACACCAGCGCGGATGACCGTATGTTTTACGGGGTCAATCTTAACTTCTGCAGTGTCCGGAACCTGTTTGACACATACCAATATTTCCATTTACGTTTGCCTCCTAAAATCTTTTTTTATGTAACGGGCCCAGCAAAGGGCCAGGCCCGAGCATAAACTTCAATTATCTTAACAGAGCACCGCCTGTAACCATGAGCTGAACTTCGTTCGTGCCTTCGTAGATCTGAGTGATCTTAGCATCGCGCATGTGACGAGCAACCGGATATTCTTCGCTGTAGCCATAGCCGCCGAAGATCTGAACAGCTTCGGTCGTTACGCGCATAGCGACATCGGAAGCAACGCGTTTAGCGATAGCAGCGTCAACCGTGAAGGGCTGGCCTTCCTGTTTCTTGCAAGCAGCTTTGTAAACGAGGTTACGAGCAGCTTCGATCTGCATCTTCATGTCAGCCAGTTTGAAGGAAATGGACTGGAATTTGCAGAGCGGTTTGCCGAACTGTACACGCTGTTTGGAGTATTCAACAGCATCAGCCAAGGCAGCTTCTGCAATGCCGAGAGCCTGAGCAGCAACGCCGATACGGCCGCCGTCCAAGGTCATCATAGCGATCTTGAAGCCTTTGCCTTCTTCGCCGAGCATGTTTTCAGCCGGAACTTTGACGTCCTGGAATACGAGTTCCATCGTCTGGGACGTATGGATGCCCATCTTGTCTTCTTTCTTGCCGAAGGTGAAGCCAGGCATGCCGTCTTCGAGGATGAAGGCTGTGATGCCGTGGTTGCCTTTTGTCTTGTCGGTCATAGCGAAGACGATGTAGATATCAGCAGCGCCGCCGTTGGTGATGAAGATCTTGGAGCCGTTCAGCGTGTAGCTGCCGTCTGCGTTCTTCGTAGCAACGGTCTGCTGACCGGAAGCATCAGTACCAGCGTTCGGTTCTGTTAAGCCGAAAGCGCCGAGTTTCGTGCCTTCAACCAAAGGAACGAGGAATTTTTCTTTCTGAGCTTCTGTACCAAACTGCCAAATCGGGTTAGCGCAAAGGGAAACCGTTGCGGACAGGGTGATAGCAACACCAGCGTCGTATTTAGCCAATTCTTCAACAGCGAGGATGTAGCTCAAAACGTCGCCGCCGTCATCGCCGGAACCGCCGTATTTTTCTTCGAAGTAAGCGCCGGTGATACCGAGGCTGAGCAGTTCGTTAATCAAATCTTTGTCATAAATGCCTTTGTGATCGCGTTCGTTGATGGTCGGAGCCAATTTCTTTTCGCCGAAGTCATGAGCGAGTTTTAAGAAGTCCTTCTGAATATCTGTTAAGTTAAAATCCATGATGTTTCCACTCTCCTTAGTGTATAGTTAGTTTAGTAAAGCCTTGAGATAAAAACCTGAGCACTGAGGCGATACACCTCCGTCGGGAAAAATTCCCTCTGGATATATATTCACACGGCCTCACTGCCTACAAGTGCATTGTACAACTTTTCACATGTTAAATCAATAGCAAAAAGGCAGGAAAGCACAATATCACTATTCCATTTTCTCATCCTAAAACTTTAACAAGACTTTTTTGGACTAATGCTAATGAAAAATTTAAAATTCCTTGACACTGTCTGCCTTGTTTTTACAATTTTTATTTGTACGTATAACGAACTATACTGGTTACAAACATTAAGGAAAGCTTACTTTGCTATTATAGCACGTATCCCCCGGAAGTTGTCAAGGATGTGGGCCGTAATTCCCCAAATTTTATAATTTTCATACGTATAAATCTTGACGTTATACGTGCGGCGCTGCTTCCAGCCTTTCTGGGACGAGAGGGCCAGGCCCTTCGGAAAATCCGGCGCCGGCCGGGTCGCCAGCTCGATGCGGCCGATTTCCGGCTGATGGCCGTCGAACCAGGACAAGGGTACCGTAAAGGTATGGTCCACTTCGCCCCTGCTAAGGGTGAATTCATCTGTATCCATGTAAGCTGCAAAAGGCCAGACCGTAACGCCTACGGGCGATTCCATATAGTCCAGGGGCCCCCAGACATGGATATGCGAAGCATCGACACCAAGTTCCTCCTTCGTCTCCCGCAGGGCCGCTGCCAGGGCGCTTTCGTCGCCGTCATCGATGCGGCCGCCGGGAAAGCAGACATCGCCGGGCTGCCAGCCAAGCTTGCTGCTGCGCACTTCAAACACGGCCTGCTCTTCCCCATTTTTGTAAATAATCGGTACCAACACGGCACAGGCCCGGGTGTTCATGCACGTATTCTGGCGCACGATCCGGTCCGGCCAGGGCTTAAATACTCTCATTTGCTTCTCCTTTTTCAATGCGTACTTTGTGATAATAAGAACAAAGTAAAAAGGGGCCATCACGATAAGGCTGTTCACCTTATGCATGGCCCTTTTCTCACGCCGTTTGCCGTGGGTCGTTCATCGTTTGCCGTTAAATGCGGGAATTCTTCGATGAACGATGAACGCCAAAGGAACCACGAAAGGGGCTGCCGCGAAGCGACAAGCCCCTTTCTCTTTATTTCACGACGATGTTGATGATTTTCTTCGGTACGACGATGAATTTTATGATTTTCTTATCGCCGATGAATTCTTTGATGTGCGGCAGAGCCAGGACTTTTTCCTGCAGTTCGTCTTTGCCGGCACTGATGGAAACGGTCAGGCGGTCGCGGACCTTGCCGTTGACCTGGATCGGCATTTCGATTTCGTCGACGACGAGGGCCGATTTATCGACTTCCGGCCAATCCTGGGCGTGGACGCTGCCTTCGAAACCGCAGATCTGCCAGAGTTCTTCTGTAATGTGCGGCGTGAAGGGAGCCAGAATCTTGAGGAGGTTCTTGTTGGCTTCGACAGCGACGGCCTTGTGGATCGTCTTGTTGGCGCCGACATAGGCGTGCATGGCGTTGACGTATTCCATGATCGAGCTGACAGCCGTGTTGAGGCCGTAGTTGCCGTCTTCACCGCGGACGTCGTCCGTGACTTTGGCAATGGCCTTGAATTCCTGGAAGCGCAGTTCTTTTTCTGCTTCTGTGTAGTCCGTGCCTTCCGCACCGTCAGCAGCCAGTTCCTGGAAATGATGGACAATGCGCCAGACGCGGTTGAGGAAGCGGTACGAGCCTTCGACGCCCTGATCGGACCAGGCCAGATCGCGTTCCGGCGGTGCGGCGAAGAGGATGAAGAGGCGGGCCGTATCGGCACCGTATTTGGCGATGATTTCTTCCGGCGAAACGACGTTGCCCTTGGACTTACTCATCTTGCTGCCGTCGAGGAGGACCATGCCCTGCGTCAGGAGGCGTTCAAAAGGTTCGACGTTGTCGACGAGTCCTGCATCATAGAAGACTTTCATGAAGAAGCGGGAATACATGAGGTGCAGGATGGCGTGTTCGATGCCGCCGATGTACTGGTCGACGTTCATCCAGTGGTTGGCTTTCTTCGGGTCCCAGGCCTGCTTGTCGTTGCGGGCATCCGTATAGCGGAGGTAATACCAGGACGAGCAGACGAAGGTGTCGATCGTATCCGTTTCACGCGTAGCCGGGCCGCCGCATTTCGGGCACGTGCAGTGGACGAAGTGTTCGCTCGTAGCCAGCGGCGAAACGGCGCCGGCCGTGAATTTGACGTCTTCCGGCAGCTTGACGGGCAGCTGGTCTTCCGGAACGAGCTGTTCGCCGCACTTCGGGCAGTAAATGATAGGGATCGGCGCACCCCAGTAGCGCTGACGGCTGATCAGCCAGTCGCGCAGGCGGTAGTTGACACGGCGCTTGCCAAGGCCTTTTTCTTCCATGTAGTCGATGATGGCGCTCATAGCCTTGTGCATTTCCATACCCGTGAAAGGACCGGCATTGACGAGGACGCCGTCCTTGTCTTCGTAGGCGTGGTCCATTTCTTCCAGTTTCAGTTCGTGGTCTTTCGGCTGGAGGGTGATGATCTTCGGGATATTGTATTTCGTAGCGAACATCCAGTCACGCTGGTCACCGGTCGGTACGCCCATGACAGCGCCTGTGCCGTAATCATAAAGGACATAGTTCGTAATCCAGATCTGGACTTTCTTGCCCGTCAGGGGATGGATGCAGTCGATGCCCGTATACATGCCGAGTTTTTCCGATTCCGTGCTCGTCCGTTCGATGTCGCTCGTGTTGCGGACTTTTTCGCAGAAGGCTTCCAGTTCAGCTTTCTTCGGGTTATTTTCGAGGAGCTTGCCAACAAGCGGATGTTCCGGCGGCAGGACGACGAAGGTAACGCCGTAGATCGTATCAGGACGCGTCGTATAGACGGCGACTTTTTCCTTCAGGCTCGGGATATCGAAGCTGAATTCCAGACCTTCGCTGCGGCCGATCCAGTTCTTCTGCATCGTCTTGACGCGTTCCGGCCAGCCCGGCAGGAGCTTCAGGTCTTCGAGGAGACGGTCGGCGTAGTCCGTGATCTTGAAGAACCACTGTTTCAAGTCCTTCTTGACAACCGGCGTGTCGCAGCGCCAGCATTTGCCTTCGATGACCTGTTCGTTGGCCAATACGGTGTTGCAGTGTTCGCACCAGTTGACCTTGGCTTCTTTGCGGTAAGCCAGGCCGCGTTTGTAGAGCAGTTCAAAGATCCACTGCGTCCATTTATAGTATTTTTCGTGGCACGTCGCAACTTCCCGGTCCCAGTCGTAGGAAAGGCCGAGGGATTTCTGCTGACGCGTCATGTTGGCGATATTGCTGTATGTCCATTCTGCAGGCGGGATATTGTGCTTGATGGCTGCATTTTCAGCAGGCATGCCAAAAGCATCATAACCCATAGGATGAAGGACGTTGTAGCCGTTCATGCGGCGGTAGCGGGCGATGACGTCGCCAATGGTGTAGTTGCGGACATGACCCATATGAAGATTGCCCGACGGATACGGGAACATTTCCAATACGTAGTACGGCGGCTTGCCGTTGTCTTCAGTGCAGCAGTCGCATTTGCTTTCTGCCCATACATGCTGCCATTTCTTTTCTATTTCCTGTGGAATATACTTTTCCAATATAAGAGCCTCCTATCCTGCCCCAGTCAAAATACAGACAGTCTGTATCACAGCGTCTTGAGTATTATTATAGTGGCAGGGCGTCGTCAAGTCAATTCATGTTTTGCAAAACCCTGCCAGAAACGGGCCGGTTCGAAGCCTTTACGCCAGAAAGCGGCGCCGCCCAAATTGTAAGTCTGGACCAGGCCGGCTTTTGCTTTTAAGGATTTTTCATCTTCGAACCAAATCTTTACAGTCCCCGTGGCCAGGGGCAGTTCCATGTAGTAGAGCTGCAGGTCGCCGTCCCAGACGACGTAGTCCTTGTAGGCCTTGAGGATATCTTCACTGTCGGCCATGGTCAGGGTGCGGACGAAGAGCTTGCTCTTGCCGCTGCTCTTATGGACCGGTGCGGCAGCTGCTTTCTTGGGCAGGGTCTTGATCTGACGCGGCAGGACGTGACGCTTGTAGCTGTCGCCGTCGAAGTCGAGGGAAATGATGCGCGGTTCTTTGGCGCGGCGGGCGCTTTCCTGGGCTGCCGTGACGACCTGGACCAGCATCGGACCGGACGCTTCAGAAGCTGCCTCTTCTTTTTCTTCATGGTACTTCACGCCCTTGACCGGCGGTGCACCGACAACGGACGGCCAGCTGCGGATATCCTTCGGCAGGTCGCGGCCGTCTGCCGATTCATACCAGAGACGCGTGTAGAGCGGCATACCGAGGAGGATCTTGTCAGCCGGCACGAAGCTGAGAGTATTCTGGACAGCCCGTTCGACCCAGGGATAAGAAGCGACAGGGCCGGCTGTCGTGCTGGCCCGGCCGTACTGGTCATAGGCCATGACCATCAGGTAGTCGAGATGCGGTGCCAGGGCGGCCCGGTCGTAGACCAGGGACCAGTTCGGGCTGTCCGAAGGCGGCGTCACATCCATGGAAAGCTTGATGCCGTACGCATGGCAGGCAGCGGAGAGCTTCGTCACAAAGGCCGTCAGGGCATCCTTGTCGCTGTAGTCGATGTTTTCAAAGTCGATGTTGTAGCCTTTGAATTCATAGAGCAGGGCATAGCCGATGAGCTGGCGCACGATCGTATCCTGGAGGCGGCTGCTGCTCAGGACCTGATGGGTCAGCTTGGGATTGAAGTTGTTGTCGATGAGAGGCCACATGGCGTAGCCCTTTTCCGCATAGGAAGCGGCGAGCATGTCAAAGTCCGGATTGCGCAGTTCCACGCCGCTTTCCGTCAGGCGGAAGGCGCAGGGCGAGAGGACAGGCTGATGAGTCTGGAGGGACGGCAGGCTGCTGTCTTCCTGCATGACCGGGTCCCAGAAGAGGACGGTCCCCATCTTCCCTTCTTTGCCCAGAGGCTGGGCCGTTCCCTGGACCTGGCGCAGTTCCGGCACAGCGCTGACAGGCTGGGACGGCGGCAGGAGTTCGTTCTTTTCTGTCGTGCCGTTGCCCAGGACGTAGCTGATGCCTAAAGGCCGGCGGACATGGCGGATATTGATGGTCCGGCCGTTAGCGACAGCCCGGCCCGGCAGGGTCAGCTGGACATTTTCATTCTGCCAGGCCGTCGAGCCGTTGTCGGCTTTCGGCAGGCGGAACCAATAGGTCCCCTTGGCTTTGTCCGCTGCGCGGATGCCGTAGCGTTCCAGGGCTTTGTCGGAAACGAGCCAGCGCCCCTGGTCTTCGACGATTTCCAGGTCCTTGATGGTTTCATTCGGAATAGGGTTGGCTACGGTCGGCACACTGAAGGCCGGATCCGATGCTTTCGTACTGTCTGCAGCTACCGGTCCATTGGCAAAGACAGCGGTACCCAGGGACAGACAAATAAGGGCCGTCAGACAGGACGTCCGCATGACATGATTGTATTTCATCGCAATTGCTCCTCGTCCGGATTGGAAAAAAAGACTTCAATCCTGTATAATTCTATGGTAACCGGGAACCATTCAGGTTCCGTTCACATTGTTCCATTATACCACAACAAAGGGGTGTTTTATATTGCATCAATATCTATTTTTTATCGGCTCTTTCCCGATCCGCGCATACGGTCTCTTATTCATGCTGGGCATCGTCTCGGCCGGCATTACGGCTTACTATATCATGAAGCGCGACGGCCGGGGCTGGCACGTCCATATCTTTGACTTTACCATGTACTGCGGCCTTGCGGGCATCGTCGGCGGCCGCCTCTGGGACGTCTTCTTCTTTGACTGGCCCTACTACCACAACCACCTGACGGAAATCCCTTATGTCTGGCAGGGCGGCATGGCCATCCAGGGCGGCCTCCTCTTCGGCGCCGTAGCGGGCATCATCTACACGAAATACTACCATATCGACACCTGGGCCTTTGCGGACCTCCTGGCACCGGCCATCATCCTGGGCCAGTCCATCGGCCGCATGGCCAACCTGATGAACGGCGACGCCTTCGGCCACCCGACGGGCGGCAATTTCGGCATCGTCTATCCCGACACGACCCTGGCCTACCACACCTACGGCAATCAGCCTTTATGGCCGGCAGAAGTCTGGGAAGGCCAGCTCGACGTCCTGGTCTTCGTCGCCCTCCTCTTCTACAGCTGCTTTCCCCATAAAAAAGGCCAGGTCTTCTGCCTCTACGTCATGCTCTACGCCGTGGAACGCTTCTTCCTGGAATTTTTGCGCGGCGACTACGTCAACCTGACCCTGGGCCTGAAATCAGCCCAGATGACCAGCGTCATCGCCTTCATCATCGCCTTCGTCATCTTCGTCGTTCTACAGTTCAAGGGCGTGGAAGATAAGGGCAGAGAAGGACAGGAAAAAGCAAAGAAAAGCAGTGAAAGGCAGTGAAAAGCATTTTGATGTTTGAGGTTTGATGTAGATGGATATAATATAAGACCAAAAAACCGGGCTCGCTGCTGCGAGTCCGGTTTTTCACTTCAAACGTCAAACTTATTTTTCATCCCGTTCCAAGGCGTCTTTCAGGGTATGCCAGGCGAGGACGGCGCATTTTACGCGGGCCGGCATGTTGGAGATGTTCTTCAGGGCGATGGCATCTTCCAGTTCTTCCAGCTTGTCGTCGTCGGTGACTTCGCGTTTGATCATATCCAGGAAGAGGTTGACCAGGCGCAGGGCTTCTTTGACGGTCTTGCCCTTGATCAGGTCGATCATGATGTCTGCCGAAGCCTGGCTGATGGCACAGCCGTGGCCCGTGTAGGCAGCGTCTTTGATGACGCCGTCTTCGATGTCGGCCTGGAGGGTGATGTCGTCGCCGCAGCTCGGGTTGTGGCCGTGTTCGCTGAGGTTGGCGTCTTCCAGAGGATGTTTATTTTCCTGACACTGATTGTGTTCCAGAATGATGTCGGAATACAATTCGTTCATATTTTCCATGCTATTCGAACTCCTTAATCTTTAAAACCCATCTGCTTGCGTACGAGGGGCAGTTTATCGAGGAAGTAGTCGACTTCTTCTACAGTATTGTAAATATAGAAGCTGGCCCGGTTGGAAGCTTCGACGCCTAAGTGAGCGCCGAGAGGCTGGGCGCAGTGATGGCCCGAACGGATGGCGATGCCGTAGCTGTCGAGGATGGTCGCTGCATCGTGGGGATGGACGCCGTCGATGGTAAAGGTGATGACGCCTGTCTTTTCCGCCGGATCCGTGCTACCGATGATGTGGATGTGCGGGATTTTCTTCATCCCTTCCAGGCAGCGGCGCGTCAGGACGGCTTCGTGTTCTTCGATGTTGTCCATGCCAAGGTCTTCGAGATAGTCGATGGCAGCGTGGAGGGCGACGGCGCCTTCGACGTTCTGCGAACCGGCTTCGAACTTGAAGGGCAGTTCGTTGAAGGTCGTCGACTGTTCCTTGACGTATTCGATCATGTCGCCGCCGAGGAGGAACGGTTCCATGTCTTCGAGAAGAGCTTTCTTGCCGTAGAGGACACCGGTGCTGGCAGAGCCACACATCTTATGGCCCGAGAAGGCGAAGAAGTCGCAGTCCATATCCTGGACGTCCGTCTTCATGTGCGGTACGGACTGGGCGCCGTCGACGATGGCAATGGCACCGACGGAATGGGCTTTGGCGACGATTTCCTTGACCGGACGCTTCATGCCGAAGACGTTGCTGACAGCTGCGAAAGCGACGATTTTCGTCTTGTCGTCGATCTTGGCCAAATCTTCGTCGGTGAAGTGACCTTCTTTATCGAGGTACATGTAAACCAGTTCGGCGCCCGTCTTCTGGCAGACGCGCTGCCACGTGACGAGGTCCGAATGATGTTCCGAAATGGGGATAACGATCTTATCGCCCTTCTTCAGACGCGGTTCTGCATAGCTGCGGGCCACGAGGTTGAGGGCTTCCGTCGTGTTGCGGACGAAAACGATTTCCTGGGTCGAAGCGGCATTGATGAACTTGCGGACGGCTTCGCGGGCTTCGTCGTAGAGTTCACCGGCTTCGATGCTCAGGACGTGAGCACCGCGGTGGGGATTGCCGTTATGATGTTCCAAAAGATCGACGATGGCGTGGATGACCTGGTACGGTTTCTGCGTCGTCGCTGCGTTGTCGAAATAAACAATCTGATGTCCATTATGGACTTTAGTCAAGATGGGGAAATCTTTGCGTACATTTAGCATGGCAATCACCTTTCTTGCGGCAGAACTGCATCTTTTCGCGTACAGCCTGGAGCGCTTTATTTTCTAAATCTTTATCGCCCAGGGCATCGATGACCGGGCGGATATTCGATTCGACGATGATCAGCTGGGCCCCTGTTTCATTGAAGCCGCGGCTCATAAGATAGAAGAGCTTGTCCTTGTCGATCTGGCCGGCACTGGAAGCGTGGTTGCCGACGACGTCGTCTTCTTTGCACAAGAGGAGCGGTACGGAAATGGAGTGGACCTTCGGACTGAGGAGGATGCACGTATCCGATTCAGAGCCGACAGCCTTCTTGCCGCCGCGCAGGAAATCGATGGTGCCGCGGAAGAATTTCTTCGACGTATCGAGGAGGGCGCCTGTAGTCAGGATATCCGTGTTGGTCTTGACGCCCTGCGTCGGTACCCAGTAGGAGAAATCGACGACCTGGTCGTCATGGCCGAGGTACATGGCCTGGCTGTTGAAGTTGCTTTCATCATGCATGAGGTCCGTCTTGTAGTAGACGATAGCCTGCTTGCCGCCCAGTTCGGCGCTGACGTAGTCAATCGTGCTGCCCTTGCCGGCATCGCCGTAGCGGTGTTCGACGTGGCGGACGTTTTCGCCGTTGAGCTGGACCTTGCTGATTTTGACGTGGGCATTTTCGCCGGTCTTGACATAGGTCAGGAAATTGACCGAACCGTCGTCAGCGCCGCCGTCGAATTCCAGGAAGACCTTAAGGTCGCTGTTGTCAGCGGCTTCGATTTTGAGCTGTGCCGTGAGCTGCGGCATGTCTGCGCTGAGGCTGTATTTCAAATGGACCGACCCCTTCTGACCAGCGCCGAGGCTGACAGCGCAGCCCGAGTTAGCCTGGTTCAGTGCCTTCTGGAGTTCTTCCGCATTGGAGCCCTGGAAATCACCGAGGTCCGGCATCTGATTGCCTGCATAGAAGGAAACAGCGGCATCGCCGTCGTGGCTTTCCAGCGGTGTATAAGCCGACGCTGCCTGTCCTTTCAAGGGATCCAATTCCAAATGGTTGACCTTCATCCAGCGGAAGGTCGGGCGCGGGAGTTGGTTATACTGGATTTTTTCTGTATTTGCTGCCATGATGTTCCTCCTCCCCTATTTCAGCGAACCTTTAAGTTCGAGATTGATCAGGTTATTCATTTCAACGGCATATTCCAAAGGCAGGGCCTTGGATACCGGTTCGACGAAGCCCCGGACGAGCATGGCCCGCGCTTCATCTTCGCTAAGGCCGCGGCTCATGAGGTAGAAGATGGCTTCATCGGAGATGCGGCCGATGGAAGCTTCATGGCCGAGGTCGATGTTGTCGTTCTTGACGACGATAGCCGGGATCGTATCGGATTGGGACTGTTCGTCGAGCATCAGCGATTCGCAGCTGACATTGGCTTTAGCACCGTCAGCAGGCGGATTGATGACGACGCTGCCGCGGTAGATGCAGACGCCGCCGCTCTTGCTGATGGACTTGGAGTTGATGTTGCTCGTCGTGTTCGGTGCGTTGTGGACGACTTTGGAGCCCGTATCGAGGTACTGCCCCTTGCCGGCGAAGGTAACGCCCGTGAATTCGCAGTGTGCGCCTTCACCGTTGAGGATACTCATCGGATAGAGGCACGATGTATGGGAACCGAAGGAGCCCGTGACCCAGTTGATGGTGCCGTGCTTGCCGACGATGGCGCGCTTCGTGTTCAGGTTGTACATGTTCTTGGACCAGTTTTCGATGGTCGAATAGGTCAGGGATGCATAGTCGCCAATGAACAGTTCGACGCAGCCTGCATGCAGGTTGGCGACGTTGTATTTCGGTGCCGAACAGCCTTCGATGAAGTGGACCTTAGCGCCTTTTTCGACGATAATCATCGTGTGTTCGAACTGGCCTGCGCCGGGCGCATTGAGGCGGAAATAACTCTGCAGCGGAATGGAGACGTCGACGCCTTCCGGGACGTAGACAAAGGAACCGCCGGACCAGACAGCACCGTGCAGGGCCGCGAATTTATGGTCCGTCGGCGGCACGAGCTTCATGAAGTGCGCTTTGACGATGTCTTCATATTTTTCCAGAGCCGTATCGAAGTCCGTGTAGACGACGCCCTGCTTGACCAGGTCATCCTGGATGCTGTGGTAGACGACTTCCGAGTCGTACTGAGCACCGACGCCGGCAAGGGATGTCTTTTCGGCTTCCGGGATACCGAGGCGGTCGAAAGTATCTTTGATGTCATCAGGCACATCGTTCCAGTCCGCTTTCATCTGGGCGTTCGGGCGGACATAGGTGACGATGTTGTCCATGTCGAGGCCGCTGATGTCCGGGCCCCAGTTCGGATATTCCATGTGGTTGAAGATATCCAGGGACTTGAGGCGGAAATCGAGCATCCACTTCGGTTCATGCTTCTTTTCAGAAATTTCGCGGACGATATCTTCCGTCAGGCCGGCATCGGTCTTATAGGAATAGGTAAAGTCCTTTTTAAAGTTATACATATTGCCGAAATCAGCAAAGGTATCGATTTTCTGGCGTTCTTCAGCGATTTTTTCTTCCTTCTGTTCGACCAGTTTTTCTTTTTCCTGTTCGGCGAGTTTTTCTTTGTTGTCAGCCATAGCTGTACCTCCTACTTATCCTTTATATGCGTCGTAGCCGTTAGCTTCGATAGCCTGGATGAGCGATGCATCGCCGGTCTTGACAATCTTGCCGTCGATAAGGATGTGGACGAAATCCGGTTTCAAGTGCTGCAGGATTTCACTGTGGTGCGTAATGACCAGAATGGAATTCGTTTCATTGTGGTACTTGGAAACCGTTTCCGAGACGATGCGGACAGCGTCGACGTCGAGGCCCGAATCGATTTCATCGAGCATGGTCAGTTTCGGTTCGAGCATGCACATCTGAAGGATTTCCGTCTTCTTCCGTTCGCCGCCGGAGAAGCCGTCGTTGACATAGCGTTCAGCATAGGATTTATCCATCTTCAGCTGTTCCATCTGGGCGTGAAGCTTCTTGCGGAAAGGCATGATGCGCTGCTGCTGGCCCGAAACGGTGCTCTTGGCATTGCGGATGAAGTTTTCTACAGAAATGCCCTGGACGGCAATCGGCTGCTGGAAAGCCATGAAAATGCCTGCCTTGGCGCGTTCGTTGACAGGGGCATGGGTAATATCTTTGCCTTCAAAGAAAATCTTGCCGGCTGTGACGACGTATTTCGGGTTGCCCATGATGGCATTGAACAGCGTCGATTTGCCGGCGCCGTTGGAACCCATGATGACATGTGTTTCGCCTGTGTTGATCGTCAGGTCGAGGCCTTTGAGGATTTCTTTGCCTTCGACAGCGATATGCAAGCCTTCTACTCTTAATAATTCACTCATCAGTATCACTCCTACATAAGTTATACGTTTTACTTTCGTCCCGCAGGGACAAGGTAGAAACGCTTTTTCCTATATTGATAAAGTGTACCATTTAGATACACTTACTGGACTGTTCTTAATGTACTCCATAAACGCCACAAAGTCAACCTATTTAGTCGCGTTTCTGGTTATTTTTTATCATCTTTTTGATGAATCAGGCGCTGCCGGGTCTTGCTGTGCATCCAGACCTGCATGACGCAGACGACGACAGCTGCCGCCAGCAGGCCGAGAAGGCCTGCCGACGGACCGTCGACAGCAAGGGCATAAAAGAGATAAGCATAGACGACGAGCCAGAGGAAGACCTTGAGCTTCATCATCTTCGTCAGTTTATTCACAAGCGCCGCATCCTTCACAGTTTTCGTCAGGGTCGCCGAAGAGGCGGGCTTTCTGACCGCGCATGGCCAGGACGGCCTGGATATACATGGCGCATTCGATGCGCTTCTTCTGAATCTTGCAGCTCAGTTCATAAGG
>UMEZ01045869.1_pt1 | contig 27139 bp, 31 predicted proteins | sample 1964841 | NCBI WGS metagenome assembly UMEZ01 (sample SAMEA4836029, study PRJEB28245) | human gut metagenome | biome: gut microbiome; material: fecal sample | place: Denmark | collected 2008 | reverse complement strand
GAAGAGCGTCGTCATTTTTTTCATCATAATGATTCATCCCTTTCGTGTATTTGATGAGTTAATCGTTTATCCTTATTATATCATGAGGACCTCGTCTGCTACAAGCGGACGGATTTGGGCTGGTATCGAAACTAATGGGAGCAAAGTCGTCCCATACGTATACATAAAATGCCCACTTTTTTCTTGATAAAAATTTTGAAATATCATAAAATTATCTTATGGAAAACGCAAAGAAAGGAAAGGGTGCTATGCTAGATTTTCGTATCCATACATTTTTGTGCGTTTGCCGTCACATGAACTATACCCGGGCTGCTGAGGAACTGCACATCACACAGCCTGCCGTTTCTCAGCATATTCGCTATTTAGAACGCGAATACGGGACCAAACTCTTTAGTTACAAGGGGAAACACCTGCAGCTGACTCAGGCTGGTCATATCTTTTGGAATGCTGTGACTGCCATCAGCCATGATGATGCCATCTTAAAAGAGCATCTCCGTGATTTGCAGCATAACCGCTCCTTGTCTTTTGGTACGACGCCAACAGCTGGCGTGGGGATTCTCGATAAGTTAGCTGATTTGCTCAAGCATAACGACGATATGAATCTTCGCATGGAAATTGCCGATGCTGAAAAACTGCTCCAGTCCCTGGATGATGGTGCCATTGATTTTGCCATCGTCGAAAGTTCTTTTGACCAGGGACGCTATGAATCGCTCTTATTTTCTAATGAACCGATTGTCGCTGTCTGCGGCAAAGGCTATGAAGCGCCGGAGGAAATGACCTTGTCAGACCTCATGCGCTATCGGATCATCGTTCGCGAACGCCATGCCGGCGCCCGTCGGATTTTAGAACATAAGCTGGCAGAACAGGGATACACACTGGAACATTTCCCGGCCCGCTATGAAGTGGGCAGCTTGTCGGCCGTTAAAGGGCTGGCCTGCCGCGATTGCGGTATTGCATTTTTATATGAAAAATCGGTTCAGAAAGAACTGGCTGACGGGACGCTGCGACGCATCGTCGTCAAGGATTTCTCCGTCATGCACGCATTTTCATTCTTGTGGCGCAAAGGCAGCATGTATCGCGCTTTATTCACACAGATATACGACCAGTTGAAGGACTGAGTCTTATACGTGCTGCTTTTTATTTCTCATACATTTTGAAAGGGTGAAGAGAACATGTTATATTCAACAGAAGTTAAGAATATGTGTCCCGTCACGAAAGGCGCATATCACGGTCCGGCACCGATTCCGGAAGAAGGCGAATGGGTACAGGCCAAGGAAATCAAAGACATCAGCGGCCTGACTCACGGTGTAGGCTGGTGTGCTCCGCAGCAGGGCGCCTGCAAGCTGACCCTGAACGTCAAAGACGGCATCATCGAAGAAGCCCTCATTGAAACCATCGGCTGTTCCGGCATGACTCATTCTGCTGCTATGGCATCGGAAATCCTTCCGGGCAAAACCCTTCTTGAAGCCCTTAACACAGACCTGGTCTGTGACGCCATCAACGTCGCTATGCGCCAGCTCTTCCTCCAGATCGTTTACGGCCGTACCCAGACGGCATTCTCCGAAGGCGGCCTCCCCATCGGCGCCAGCCTGGACGACCTCGGCAAAGGCCTGCGCAGCCAGACCGGTACCATGTTCGGCACGAAAGCCAAAGGCACGCGTTATCTGGAAATGACCGAAGGCTATGTCACCCGCATGGCGCTCGACGAAGACAACCAGGTCATTGGCTATGAATTCATCCACCTCGGCAAAATGATGGAAGCCATCAAAAAAGGCGTTGAACCGGCCAAAGCCATGGAAGACGCAAAAGGTCACTATGGCCGCTTTGAAGAAGCAGCTTCGTATATCGATCCGAGACAGCAATAGGAGGGCAAAACCATGGAATTATTTGAAAGCTACGACAGAAGAATTGATAAGATCCTCGGCGTACTGAAAGAATACGGTATCGGCAGCGTGGAAGAATGCCGCGATATCTGTGCTGCTGCCGGCCTGGATCCCTATAAAATCGTCAAAGACGTACAGCCGATCGCTTTTGAAAATGCCGGCTGGGCTTACACCGTCGGTGCTGCCATCGCCATCAAAACGAATGCACGCACGGCTGTAGACGCTGCCAAAGCCATCGGCATCGGCCTCCAGTCCTTCTGCATCCCCGGCTCCGTTGCAGAAGATCGCAAAGTCGGCCGCGGCCACGGCAACCTGGCTGCCATGCTCCTGCAGGACGAAACGAAATGCTTCTGCTTCCTCGCAGGCCACGAATCCTTTGCTGCTGCTGAAGGCGCTATCGGCATCGTCCGCAACGCCAACAAGGCCCGCAAAGTACCGCTCCGCGTCATCCTCAACGGTCTCGGCAAAGACGCAGCGCAGATTATTTCCCGCATCAACGGCTTCACCTATGTCCAGACGCAGTTCGACTACAAGACGGGTGAACTCCACATCGTCCGTGAAATCCCGTACTCCAAATCGGAACGTGCCAACGTCCGCTGCTTCGGTGCTGACGACGTCCGCGAAGGCGTTGCCATCATGCACCACGAAGGCGTCGACGTTTCCATTACGGGCAACTCCACCAACCCGACCCGCTTCCAGCACCCCGTTGCCGGCACATACAAGAAAGAATGCATCGAAATGGGCAAGAAGTACTTCTCCGTTGCTTCCGGCGGCGGCACAGGCCGTACGCTCCATCCGGACAACATGGCAGCCGGCCCTGCTTCCTACGGCATGACCGACACCATGGGCCGCATGCACAGCGATGCGCAGTTCGCAGGCTCCTCGTCCGTACCGGCTCACGTAGAAATGATGGGCTTCCTCGGCATGGGCAACAACCCGATGGTCGGCGCATCCGTAGCTGTAGCCGTCGCAGTGGAAAGCGCTGCCAAAGCAGGCAAGTTCTAAAAGATAGTTTGAAGTTTGTAGTAGAGGCTGCCTTTATTCAAAAGTAACACGAAAGCCCCTGGAACGGCAATTCCAGGGGCTTTTTTTATGTGGTCTCTAGCTTTTCATTATAACATATGCTGTGAAATATGGGCAAAAAATGGTATAATTAAATATCTATGTTACGACTTTGGGAAAGGGGTATTTCATGAATATGGTGAAGAAAATCGCGGCGCTCTTGGGGCTTTGTCTGCTGACGTCCGTTCCTTTTGTCGGGGCGACGTTCCATCCCGGCGACAAGGGCAGCCAGATTGCGGCCATCCAGCAGGCTTTGGCCAATCACGGCTACGATGTCTCTGCCGATGGTGCGTACGGTGCGGCGACGCAGGAAGCGGTCCGCCAGTTCCAGGCAGACTACGGCCTGGAAAGCGACGGTATCGTCGGTGCTGCGACGTATGAAGCCTTGATGGGAGAAACCATGCCGGAAAATACCAGTACAACTGACTCGCAGCCGGCGGTGACGGCAGACAACGAAATCCGCGTCGTCCAGCAGGCGCTGGCTAACGACGGCTATAATGTCGATATCGACGGTGTCTTCGGCGTCGGTACGGAACAGGCCATTCGCCAGTTCCAGGCCGACCACGGTCTGGAAACTGACGGCATCGTCGGCCAAGCCACCTTTGCCGCCCTGACGGGCCAGTCCCTGCCGAACGGGCCTATCCGCCGCTTCGGCAACGGCGGATATAACGGTGTGGCCCGCGTCGACAGCCCGGCTGCCAGCGCCATCCTCAGCATTGCCAACCGCTATATCGGCGTGCCCTACGTCTTCGGCGGCTCGACGCCATCGGGTTTCGACTGCTCGGGCTTTACGCGCTACGTCTATTCTGAAGCCGGCATCGACCTGCCGCGCGATGCAGAATCCCAGTACGGCGTCGGCTATTCCGTTTCCATGGCCAACCTGCGCCCGGGAGATCTTGTCTTTTTCTCGACCTATGATTCGGGTATCTCTCACGTCGGCATCTACGTCGGCAACCACCAGTTCATCAACGCTTCCAGCGACGGCGTCAGCATCGCCGACATGGACAGCAGCTACTGGTCCGCCCGCTACATCGGCGCTAAGCGCGTCATGTGAAAAAAAGGGGCTGTCGCATTAAGCGACGAACCACGGCAAACGCATTTTTAATGCACGAATGTCGCTTCTACGTCAGCCACGTCTTTGTCGTTTACTTCTACGTCGCCTTTTTGGCGCAGTGCTTCGATTTCTTTGGTGTCGACGACCCAGAGGGCCGGGGCGAGTTCTTCTTTGTGGTCGGCCATCCAGCGGACGATGGCGCGGGCGCCGTTGCTGTAGGGAAGGGCTGCCTTGACGAAGCGGAAGTAGGCGCGCGGTACGGCTTTCATTGGCTGCTTCCAGACTTCTTCGATTTCCAGGGTGTAGTCACATTCGTGGTAGCCGTTGGAGACGGCTTCGCGGCCGATGTCTTCGGTGTTCTTCTGGCCCATGTCGAGGAGCAGGTAGTCGTAGAGCAGGGTATGTTCCCATTTTTCCTTGAAGATGTCCCGTTCCGGCAGAATCTGGCACGGGTCATCGCTGTAGAGGCGCAGGAGGTCGAGGACGAAGCGGAAGCGGTGGCGCTTGAAGGTGAAATTCACGGCGTCGAGGTAGATTTCCCGCAGGCGGATGTAGTTCTTCGTTTCTTCGCGGAAATCGATATCAAAATAGCTGAGCGGCGTTTCCCGGCGGATATCGTTAAAGAGTGTTTCTTCCAGGGAGAGGCCTTTCTTCAGGGCGGCCCGGCGGTCTGCGGCTTTGGCCAGGGGATCGCGGAAGACGCGGTTCAGGCGGTCCAGGTAGTTGAGACAGGCTGTTTCCGTGGCGATGGCACTGAAGGGACCGTTATCCCGCTGATGTGAAAAAATTTCTTTTTTTTCTGCTGCCGAAAAGGTTTCCTTAGGCATTTTCATCATCTACTTCCTCTGCAAGATAAGGGTGTGCCGATGCGCTGTTCTGGATGGCCGCATTGGCATCCTTGAAATATTCTTTGAATGACTGGACCCAGGTCCGGGACGGGTGCGACAAATAGCCCTTGCTCTTCCAGATCAGGGCCAGCGTCCAGTACAGGTGCGGCTGGGCGAGGGGGACCGAAACGGCCAGGTCCGGCGAGATGCGCTGGCAGATGGTGTGCGGCATGAGGGAAATCCCGAGGCGGCCGGCGACCATCTGGGCCAAAAAGTCCCAGTTGCTGGAGCGGCAGACGATCTTCGGATGAGCCATGATTTCCTGGAAGGCCGAGCGCAGGTACGGATTCAGGGAGAAGCCGCTCGGATAGAAGACGAACGTTTCGTCCTTGATGTCCGAGAGGGTCAGCGACGGCTGGGAAGCCAGGGGGTGGTCCGGCCAGAGGACGACGTCGAGAGGTTCTTCGTGGAAGATGAAGAATTCATAAGGGATTTCCGTCGTAATCGGCAGGGCGACGAAACCGACCTGGATCAGGCCGTCATCGATGGCAGAGACGACGTCTTGCGAACCGACTTCCTTCATCTCCAGCTCAATTTTCGGGTATTTGTTGATGAAGTGGGCAATGAACGGCGCGATGACCGATGAGCCGATCATCGGCGGCACACCGACGGACAGTTTGCCGGCGTTGAGCAGCTGCGGCGATTCCATTTCTTCATTCAGCTGGGTGAAGCCTTTGATGAGTTCTTCGATTTTAGGCAGCAAATAGGCACCCGTTTCCGTGAGCTCTACATTTTTCCCCTTGCGGTCGAATAACTGGACGCCCCAGTGTTCTTCCAGGGCCTTGATGCCCTTGCTGATGGAAGGCTGGCTGATGTGCAGCGATTTTGAGGCTTTGGTGAAGCTTTTTTTATGGGCAACTTCGATGAAGTATGTCAATTGGAATAAATCCATAGTATATGATGTCACCTCTCTTTAGTATTCTTATAGTTTACCATATTACGAAATGAAAATCCAAAAACGATTTGTAATTTCACTAATTTTTATCACCATGACAATATTTTATACAAATCAAGACAATACTCTATATTTACAGGTCCGAATCGTTGTATAATGATAGATATGGAAGGGAGGAGAGGTTATGGCACGTCGCTGGATCATGCATGTCGATATGGATGCCTTTTACGCGTCCATCGAGCAGCGGGACAATCCGGCTCTCAAGGGTCTGCCCGTCATCGTCGGCGGCCTCATGGAACGGGGCGTCGTGGCCACGGCGTCGTATGAAGCGCGGCGCTACGGCGTCCACTCGGCGATGAGCATGAAATTGGCCCGCCGGCTCTGTCCGAACGGCGTCTTCCTGCCTGTGCGCATGGCCCATTACCGGCGCATTTCCCATCAGATCCGCCTGATCCTGACCCATTATTCGCCGTATATCGAGCCCCTGGCCCTGGATGAAGCCTTCCTCGACGTCTCCGGTATGGAGCGGCATTATCCAGACATCGTCGACATAGGCCGGGCCGTGAGGGAAGAAATCCAGCGTACGACGGGCCTTGTCGCCTCGGCGGGCATTGCACCGAATAAGTTCCTGGCCAAGCTCGCCTCGGACCTGCGCAAGCCTGATGGCCTGGTCTGGATTCCCTACGGCACGGAGCAGCAGATTTTGGCGCCCCTGCCCCTGAGCCGCCTCTGGGGCGTCGGCAAAGTGACGGAAGAAGCGCTGCAGAAGGCAGGCTACCGGACTATCGGTGATATCGCCGCCGCCGGTCCTGAGGCCCTGCAGCCCATCGTCGGCAATCAGGCGCGGCGCATCTATCACCTCTCCCTGGGAATCGACAAGCGGCCCCTTGAGGTACGGCGCCGGCCCCAGTCCGTCGGCAACGAGCACACGTACAATCACGATTTGACGCGCGACGCCGAAGTGGACGAACAGTTCCGCCTCCTGGCCAATGAAGTGTCCTGGCGCCTGCGCCAGAACCGCCTCATGGGGCGGACGATTACCATCAAGGTGCGCTATGCGTCCTTCAAGACGATTACGCGTTCCCTGACATTGAACAGCATGGGGACCTGTTCGGAAGAACAGCTTTATTTTGCGGCCAAACGCCTCTACAATAAATGCCGCAGCCAGGAACCGATTCGCCTCCTCGGCCTGACGGTCAGTCAGCTCCAGGCCTATCAGGTCCAGGGCGATTTGTTTTCAGAAGATGAAGAGACGAAAGCCAAAGTGACGGAAGCCATCGACAAACTGCAGAAGCGCTTTGGCCGGACAGCGATCATGAAGGGCTTCCTTTGGGAAATGTCCCATGAAAAAGACAGATAGAAGGAGTTTTCATTATGGCAATTTTTAAAGTAGCCGCCCATACGGGTGACAATAACAACGGGTACATCGAATACAATACAGAAACGAAGGAACTGGGAGTCCACCTCAATGACGACGTCATGGACAAGCGCTGCCGCGACTATTTGACGACAGAAAAAGTACTTCATCAATACACCGATTTATCGCAGTACAAGACAATCAGTGCCGTGCCGACGTCGAGCCTGGAAAATTTGAAGCTCGCCCTCTGCTATATCTGGCGGACGACGGGTATCCACATCGACTGGAGCCGCCCCGTCGATTGAAGCATTTCATTTATGCACAATATATCCACATTTTCTGTGTACAACAGTGACAGAAATGTGGATATTTTTTTATAAAGCGCACGGTTAAGCTGATTTTTCCAGTGCACAATTTTTTTGCCCCTTGTGTGAAAATGTGGATAACTTACATGGATAGATGTGCGTTTCCAGTGAAAAAGAGACGAATAACGGCATAACTGTGCGAACATTCATGGGCGAACAAATGGCTCAAAGAATGTGTACAAATCCTGCGAAAATGTGGATAATTCATACGGACAAATTATGCACAATCTGTGGATACATTGTGGAAAGATATGCACAGCAGTACAAAGCATAAAAAAGCCATTTTCAGGGGATATGCACAACTTATCCACTTTACTTATCCACAATTTCCACAGGCCTTTGGTTTGTGGTATACTGAGAATAGTGAATACGATTTAGGAGGAATTTATCATGAAAGCTATTATCGACGGACTCATTGTCCTGCCGAACGAAATCATTAACGGACACGTCATCATGTATGAAAAGGACATCTGGCGCATCGTGCCGCGCAAGCAGTTCCGGGCCGGCATGTGCTCGGAATTCATCGATGCCAACGGCGGCTTCGTCGTGCCGGGCTTCATCAACGAACACATCCACGGCTGTGCCGGTGCGGACACGATGGACGACGATGACCAGGCGCTGAAGACAATGCAGCAGGCCCTGCCGGCGACGGGCGTCACGTCCTTCGTGCCGACGACGATGACTATGGAACGGAGCCACATCGAAAGGGCCCTGCAGCGCATCCGCCAGGCGAAGGCGGAACCTCAGGGCGGGGCCCAGGTCCTCGGTGCCCATATGGAAGGACCTTTCATCAGCCCTGTGTATAAAGGCTCCCAGGCCGAAGAAAATATCCAGAGTGCTGATTTTTCCTGGCTCGAACCCTATGCGGACGTCATCAAGATCATTACCCTGGCGCCGGAAACCTTGAAGAACAAAACGTTCCTCAAGGACTGCCAGGACCACGGCATCATCGTCTCTCTCGGCCATACGGCAGCCGACTTTGACCAGGCCAAAGCATGCATGGACGGCCTCGACAGCTGCCATGTGACGCACCTCTTCAACGCCATGACGCCCTTCCATCACCGCAAGCCCGGCGTCGTCGGCGCGGCCCTGCTCCAGAAGAACGCCCGCTGCGAACTGATCTGCGACAACCTGCACGTCCATCCGGACGCGCAGAAACTGGCGTATCAGCTGAAAGGGCGCGACGGCCTGATCCTGGTTACCGATTCCTTGCGCGCCTGCCTGCAGGGCGACGGCGAATCGAGCCTGGGCGGCCAGAAAGTCTTCGTCAAGAACGGCGAAGCCCGCCTCGCCGACGGTACCCTGGCGGCCAGCATTGCACCGATGAACGAAGTAGTCCTGAATTTCATCATCAACTCCGGCGCATCCATCCCCGATGTCGTCGCCATGGCCACGGTCAACCCAGCCAAAGACCTGGGCGTCTACGACCGCATCGGGTCTCTGGAAGAAGGGAAGCAGGCGGACATCGTCGTCCTGGACAGCAATGATTTCCATGTAAAACAGACGGTCATCGCCGGGGAGCTGGCATACAATGAAGAAGCCTAATACGAAGAGCGGCATCTTCCTGGCCCTTGCCGTCCTCATCCTCATCGCCGTCGGCGCCTGGTTCTTCTGGGACCGCTCGCCGGCTGCCGCCCCTGGTAAGACGCCGGGGCAGCAGAACCTCCAGGAAGATGAAGCGGCGCGGCTCGTCAAGAAGATGACGCCGGAAGAAAAAATCGGCCAGCTGATGATGATCGGCATCGCCGGCACGACCATCGATGACCAGGCCCAGCGCCAGCTGGAATACTGCCATGCCGGCAACGTCATCTTATTCGACCGCAACATGGATACGCCCCAGCAGGTCCAGAATCTGACCAAAAAAATAGACACGACGGTCCGCAAGAAGAGCGGCGTCATGCCTTTCATTGCCCTCGACCAGGAAGGCGGACAAGTCCTGCGCATGCGCAAGGCCTTCCCGCCCGTGCCGTCGGAACAGGCCATCGGCCAGAGCGGCCAGCCGGAACAGGCCAAGCAGTGGGCCGTCACGACGGGCAGTGAATTGAAGAAATTAGGAATCAACGTCAACTTCGCGCCTGTCGTTGACCTCGGTTCCCAGGCCGAACGGTCGTACAGCATCGACCCGGCCGTCGTCACCAGTTTCGCCCATCAGGCCGTAGCCGGCTACAATCAGGTCGGCATCTGGTGCTCGCTCAAGCATTTCCCGGGCATCGGCAAGGTCAAGACGGATCCCCACATCGATGGCGACAGCGTGAACAGCACGAAGGACCAGCTCATTCAGCAGGATCTGAAGCCCTTTGAAAACCTGATCAAGAGCGAAAACAATCAGAAAATGCTGATCATGGTCTCGAACGTCACCTTCCCGGCCCTTGACCCGAACCTTCCGGCCTGCGTCTCAAAGCCCATCATGACGGACCTTCTGCGCAACACCTTCGGTTACCAGGGCCTGATCCTCTCAGATGACATGGAAATGGGCGCCATGGCCAAGCACTACGCCTTCGCCGATATGGGCGTCATGGCCGTCAAAGCCGGTGCCGACATGGTCCTCGTCTGCCACGAATACGCCCACGAACGGGAAACCTACGACGGTCTCCTGAAAGAATACAAGAACAACGCCGACTTCCGCAAATTAGTCGACGAAAAAGTCACCCGCATCGTCCGGACGAAGTTGAGTTAAATTTCAATGTAATAACAAATACAGTGCTCCCAGCATACCGGCATCATTCTGGAGCGACGCGAAGGCAAGCTTCGTCTTCTGGCGCATCATTTCCGGCAGGCGCGTTTTAAGGGCCTTTTCCAGCTGCGGCCGGATGAGATCTTCCCTAGCCATGATGCCGCCGCCGAGGATGAGGCATTCCGGGCCGATGAGGCTGATGATGTTCGTCAGGCCGTCGGCAAGGTTCTGACAGAATTTTTCAAAGACCGGCACGACGCGCGGATCGCCTGCGTCGAGCCAATTGCATACCTGATAGCCGTCGACCTTTTCTGGGTTGGCGGCTTTTGCTTTCGCCGCCGCCCGGCAGAGGCTGGCAGCAGAAGCGACGTCGTGCAGACGGCCCGCCGGGACGCGCATATAGGCGATTTCCCCGGCCGCATGGGAGACGCCGTGCAGGACCTGCCCATTGACGATGACGGCACCGCCGATGCTCGTGCCCACCGTGACGGCGGCCAGAGAGCGGCAGCCCTTACCGGCGCCGAGCCACATTTCCCCGAGGGCCGCGCAGTTCGTGTCATTTTCGACGACGCAGGGCAGGTCGAATTCCTCGCCGATGAGGGCTTTCCAGTCCGTGCCGCTGTAGCCGGGGATGGACATGGCATATTCGATGCGCCCCGTTTCGGGCTCCACGATGCCTGCCGTCGAGATGGCGATGCCCTGGAGCGGATGGTCGGCCAGCTGGCGCTGGATGAGGGAGAGGACTTTATGGACCAAACCCGGGCCGCCGGCCGTTTCCGTCTGGGTCGGCACGGAACCTTTTTTGTGGAAGCGGCCCGTTTCGTCGATGAGACCGTATTTGACGGCCGTGCCGCCGATGTCGAAGCAGCTGTAGATCATGAGAAGACCTCCTTAATTGTAATAAATTATACAAAGATTATACATTGATTTGACAGATTCTATGGAATGACCTCTTATACTCATATTGTCTATTAACTTACGCACACAGATGATTCAGGAGGTCATGATATGAAACGACAATGGTTGAAATGCGCAATCCTTTCCATGGTAGCCTGCGGCTCCCTGGCTGGTTTTGTACCGGGTGTACAGGCGGCTGATGTCCGCATCCTGCCCGTAGACAATGCGAAATTCCTGGCAGGTGCCAAATTCGATTTCGACGTCGAAGTCGCCAATGCCAAAAATCTGAAGAACGTCGACATTACCGTCAACGGCCAGAAAGCCGATAAATTCTTCGGCCAGCAGCTCACATCCAAGGATTTTGGCAACGGCGTCGTTTCTTATCGCGCCAACCAGGTCGCTTTCCCAAAGACCGGCAATTACACGGTAAAAGCGACGGCCCATGATGCCGAAGGTGCCAGCACGGCCGATGCCCGCTACAACGTCGTCCAGGAAAAAGCCCAGCGTCAGGCAAAGAACGTCATCCTCTTCGTCGGTGACGGAATGTCCCTGCAGGCCCGTGAAATGGCCCGCATCATTTCCAAAGGCATGACCAACGGGAAATACAATGACCTCCTGGCCATGGAAAAAATGCCGCACAACTGCCTGATCACGACGAGCGGCTATGATTCCCTGACGACAGACAGTGCCAACTCCGCTTCGGCCTATGCAACGGGCCATAAATCCGTCGTCAACGCCATGGGCGTCTACGAAGACTCGACGAAGGACCCCTTCGATGATCCCCGCGTCGAAAACATCAGTGAAATCGTCAAACGCTCGCGCGGCATGTCCGTCGGCATCATCACCCAGGCCGAATCGACAGACGCTACGCCGGCTGCCATGGTAGGCCATACGCGCCGCCGTGCCAACCAGGATTACATCGCCTCGGAATACCTCGAAGACTACCATCGTCCGGACGTCATCATGGGCGGCGGCTCGCGCCGTTACATCCCGCAGTCGGAAAAAGGCTCGAAGCGCCACGACAACCAGAACGTCATCCAGGAATTCAAGGATAAAGGCTATACCTTCGTCACGAACTCCAAGGAAATGATGGCCGCTCCTGCCAATAAACCGCTCCTTGGCCTCTTCCATCCGGGCACGATGAACGTCTACATCGACCGGGAAATGCTCAAGAATCCGGAAGTCCTCGGCAAATATACGGATCAGCCGAACCTGATCAACATGACCAAGAAATCCCTGGGCATCCTCAGCCAGAACCCGAAAGGCTTCTTCGCCATGATCGAAGGTGCTTCCATCGACAAACAGCTCCACGCCATGGACTGGCAGCGTGCCACCTACGATACGATCGAATTCGACAAAGCCATCGAATACGCCCAGAAATGGAATAAAGAACACGGCGACAACACGCTGATCATCGTCGTCGCCGACCACGCACACGGCGCATCCATCACGGGTACCTATCACGAACGGGACGGCAAGAAGGGCCTCGATGCAGTCCGCACCTATGCCGACTCCATCTTCCCGACCTTCAAGGATGCCAACCACGACGGCTTCCCGGACAATCCGGATCCCGATGTCACCCTGGCCGTTCAGTACGCCAACCATCCGGCATACTACGAAAACTTCCACTTCCAGCAGAAACCGACCCTGACGACCATTTCCCAGACCGTTACCAAACAGGAAGCTCAGCAGGCCGGCGATAAGACCGAATACCATCAGGTTTCGACCGTCGTCGCCAAAGCCAACCCGGCCCGCCATCACGACGGCGATCCCTGGGAACTCGTACCGGCTACGTACTCCGACACCATCGGTGACGAATGCCATGCCGCCGACGACGTACCGCTCAACGCAGAAGGACCTGGCTCGGAATACTTCAAAGGCGTCATGGACAACACCGAAGTATTCTTCGGCATCATGAGAGCCCTCGGCATCGACGCCACGAAGAACGTGAAATAACCGTTCGTCGTAGGCTGTTCATCGTTGGTCGTATTACGAAAAAAGCTGCCGCACAAAGCGGCAGCTTTTTTATCATTATTTCCCGAGGACTCCTTCGAGGAAGGATGCCGTGTCGGCCATGTAGCTGACCTGGTAGCCTTCGATGTCGCCTTTGTCGCAGTGGGCTGCGAATTCCGGGTCGATCGGCAGCTTAGCCGTATGGGGGATATCGTATTTCTGTGCCGATTCTTCGACGTGGCTCTTGCCGAAGATGGAGAGTTTTTCATGGCAGTTCGGACATTCGAAATAGCTCATGTTTTCGATGAGGCCGAGGACGGGGACGTGCATCATTTCCGACATGTGCAGGGCCTTTTCGACGATCATGGAAACGAGTTCCTGCGGCGACGTAACGACGAGGATGCCGTCCATAGGCAGGGACTGGAAGACCGTCAGGGGGACGTCACCGGTTCCCGGCGGCATATCGACGAACATGTAGTCGATGTCGCCCCAGATGACATCGGTCCAGAACTGTTTGACGGCGCCGGAGATGACCGGACCGCGCCAAACGACAGGAGCACCGGCGTCTTCGAGGAGCAGGTTCATGGACATGACCTTGATGCCCGTCTTCGTCGAGACCGGATAAATACCGTTTTCATCGCCTGTAGCGTGTTCCGTCAGGCCGAAGACTTTCGGAATCGACGGACCTGTGATGTCGGCGTCGAGGATGGCCGTTTTGAAGCCGCGGCGCTGCATTTCAACAGCCATCAGGGACGTGACGAGGGATTTGCCGACGCCGCCCTTGCCGCTGACGACGGCGATGACGTGTTTGATGTGGGACCCTGCATGGGGTGCGGCCTGCAGGCTCTGAGGCTGTGTGCGTTCAGCGCAGGAGCTGCCGCAGCTGGAACAGTCGTGTGTACAATTTTCACTCATTGGGATCGATCTCCTTTGTATTCTTTAATTTTCCGGCGCAGCAGCAGCCGTGGTGGCAGCACGTGCCGGAACGTTCACAAACTTTGATGTGGCCGCCTGTAATGACCAGGCCCTTGCCGTGGATGAGGGCATCGGCCAGCTTGCGGCGGGCCGAATCGTAGATGCCGGTGACCGTCGTGCGGGCGACATTGATCTGGGCAGCGCACTGTTCCTGCGTCAAACCGGCCCAGTCGATGAGGCGGATGACTTCGTACTCGTCGATACCCATGACGACCGTTTCCGCTGGTTTTGAACCGTCAGCGGGCCCGAAGGCACGGGCTGCGGGCAGCGAACAGACACGTCGGCAGCGTGGTGGTCTCGGCATAACAATCCCTCCTTTCCAATCTCCATTATAGAGAGATAGATGACATATGTCAACATTAAAAGGGGATTGCCAAAACACCTTTAATATGATAATAAAATTATAGGAGGCCACTCTCATGAAAACCATTACTTGTCAGAACGCACCGAAAGCTATCGGTCCTTATTCCCAGGCCATTGCCGCCAACGGCATGCTCTACATCTCCGGCACGGCCGGCGTCGACCCGGCAACGGGCAAACTCCAGGAAGGCATCGAAGCTCAGACCGAGCAGGCTATCAAGAATATCGCTGCCATCCTCAAAGAAGCCGGCACAGACTTCTCGAAAGTCGTCAAGACGACGTGCTTCCTCTACGACATGAAAGACTTCGCCGCCTTCAACGGCATCTACGAAAAAGCCTTCATCAGCAAACCGGCCCGCAGCTGCGTCGCCGTCAAAGAACTGCCGGCCCACTTCCTCTGCGAAATCGAAGTCATCGCAGAAATGTAAGTGGTCGTTCATCGTAGGCTCCTTTCCTTTTCCCTCTCAGTATGATAAAATTTTCTCATGATAATACTTGGAGAAGGACGTGAAACCATGACTATTTTAGAAACCTACCGCCGCCTCGTGCCTTTTTTAGGAGCTGCCCTAGGCAAGGACTGTGAAGTCGTCCTCCACGACCTGCGCCATCCCGACGCTTCTGTCGTGGCCATTGCCAACGGCGAAATCAGCGGCCGCAAAGTCGGCGCGCCGGCGACGGATTTCATCTTGAAACTGATGCAGGTCGGCAAGAAGCGGGACCAGGAATACATGACCAACTACTACGGCAAGAGCTTCAACGGCCACACCCTGCGCTCGTCGACGTACTTCCTCCATGACGAAGACGGGAGCATCGTCGGCGCCCTCTGCCTGAACTATGACGTCCAGCGCTATATCGACGTCCGCCGCCAGCTGGACCAGCTAATCCTCATGGATCCGGACAAGACCTTGAGCCGCATGGCCGGGGAAGCCGATAAAAAAGAAGACGAACCGTTTCTCGGCGTCGAAATCTCAGAAAGCATGTATCCCACCGTAGAAGATGCCATTCAGCACCTCATTCAGCGCGCCCTGGCGCCGTATGCCACGGACGCCAAGCGCCTCTCCCAGCAGGAACGCCTCCGCGTCGTCGAGGACCTCTACAAAAACGGCCTCTTCGTCCTGAAAGGCGGCGTCTACGCCCTGGCCCAGGCCTTAGGCGTCTCAGAACCCACCATCTACCGTTACCTGAATCGAGTTAAAAAGAGCAGCGAAAGGCAGTGAAGAGCAGCGTAGGGCAGAGAAAAGCAGAGAAAGGCGGCGTAGGGGCGGCCATAACCGGCCGCCCGCCCGTCCTATTCCTGTTCCGCGTATTTGACGTAGTTCAGCATTGTCTGATCCGGATGGGGATGCTGGCGCATGAGCGGGAAGACGAGCCGTTCTTTTTTCTACACCCATAGTATACAAAAACAGTCAGATTAAAACCGTTGTGAAAGCAACGGTTTTTGAGATATTTAGAAAAAAAGAAAGTCGTGCGGAAAAATGTAGTTATTACCGCAAAAGTCGATAAGGTAAAATATATTTCGCAAATTCAATTTCATAAAAAATAGACCATGTCTGGTAATATTATACAACTTAATGAGAATCTTATGTACCTGGCCGGCGTATCCGTGCGCCGTGTCGAAGATATCACCGAATTGCTTTGGGGCACAAAGGTCTCCTCTGGCACCATCAGCAATCTCAACCAGAAGGCATGAAAGAAGACAGGGAAAGCTGGTTGAACTTCTTCACCTGGCTCAAAAGCCGTGGCCTTGCAGGCGTGCGTCTCATTATCGGCGATAAATGCCTTGGCATGCTGGAAAGCATCCCTGTAGTCTTTCCTGAAGCCAAATACCAATGCTGCACGGTCCATTGGTGCCTTTCCTGACGGCAACAGTGCGCTGATGCTCGTCTGTGCCAGACTTCGTCATGTTGCCGCCTCGGAATGGGGCTCAAAACGCTATAATGAATTTGCGAAAGAATCTTGACACTACCAAGCAGAAAATAGGTTGGCGTATAGAAGAAGCCATGGATTCATGAGATTTTATGAGTTCATGGCTTTTCATTTGATTATTATTTGTTGAAATCAGCAAGGATTTCTTTGGCAACGGCCCGCCCTTCTATCAGGGCACTGCCGATGGTTTTCGGGCCTGTATAGGCATCGCCGGCGATGAAGACGCGGTCTTCGTTGGTGTGGTGATTTTCGCCGCTTTCCAGGTTTTCATCAAAGACTTTCAAGTCAACTTTCTGGCCGATGGCCATGGCGACGAGGTCGGCGGGCAGGAAATATTCCGAGCCTTCGACGGGATGGGGCGAACGGCGTCCGGATTCATCGGGTTCGCCTAATTCCATCTTGAGGATTTCGGCACCTGTGACATTGCCCTGATCATCATGTTTGATGTCCTTGATGTTGCGCAGGAGGTCGAATTTGACGCCTTCTTTTTTCGCATCGCGGATTTCGCTCTTATTGGCCGTGATTTCTTCTTCGCTGCGGCGGTAGATGACAGTAACATCGTCGAGGATGCGGATCAACGAACGGGCGCAGTCCATGGCGACATTGCCACCGCCCCAGACGAGGGCCTTCTTATATTTCTTGTAAGCGTCGTGATTCTTCTTGATATTCAGATCATAAAGAAGCGTCAGGCCGGCGACGATGCCCTTGCCTGTTTCAAAACCAAAAGTATTTTCTACCTGGGCGCCGGGAGCGAGCAAAACCGCATCGTATTCCGAGCGCAGCTTGGCAAAAGCTGCCTGATCGATTAAGGTGTTGAACTGTAAGGTAACATTAGGGTCCGCCGTCAAACCCTGCAGAACCTTATCAAGAAAGACCTTGGACATGCGGTATTCCGGAATCCCCGTATAAATCGCGCCGCCAAGAGCCGCTTCCTTATCGAAAATCGTGACGGCATGGCCAGCCTTTGAAAGCTCCTGTGCTGCCGTGTAGCCCGCAGGACCGGCACCGATAACTGCAATTTTTTTCATGAAAATCTTCCTTTCTTCATATAGCTATTTATGATTTTTCATTATACTTCAAAATTTTAATAATGAATAGCCGGCAGCTGATTATTTGTTATTTTCGGATATAGGCCGTGCTGCGGCCAACTCCAATTTTTTCGATATAGCCATCTTTTCGAAGCTGCGCAAGGGTCCTTTCGATGGTTGTTTTGCTGATATCCGGGCAGCGTGTCATTAAATCTTTTTTTTTGAATTTTCCAAGGTAGCCGTCGATAAGAGCTTTAATGCGTTCTGGTTTCGAAAGTCCTTGCGTCGTGAGATAGGAAATGCGGCTTTCGAATTCGGTGTAGGTTTTTAAAATAATTCCCAGGTAGTAGAGAACAAACGGCTGATAGTCATTTTTATTATCATGCCAACCTAAGGAGCTGGCCTGCAGCGCTTCGTAATAGGTATCTTTTGTTTTTTCGATGAGCATTTCCATACTGATGTATTTTCCGACGATATATCCGGCTCGATATAAAAGTAGTAATGTTAGCAAGCGGCTCATGCGGCCGTTTCCATCATTGAAGGGATGGATGCAGAGAAAATCAAGGATGAACATGACGATCAAGAGGAGACGGTCTATCTTGTCATCTTGCCAGGCTGTCAAAAAATTATTACACAAAGATTCCATAGCATCAGGCGTTTTAAAAGCCGGGACTGGAATGAAGCGAGCTTTTTGATGACCTTCACAATCCGTTTCGGCAATGACGTTGTCGGAATTTTTATAGCTGCCGGCATGGCCTGGCTCCTCGACCGTAAGACGCCGTATCAGACGATTTGCAAAGCCATTTCTTCCATGAACGGCGGTATCGTCGGTATGGTCTGCGATGGCGCGGCTGACAGCTGCTCCATGAAAGTCGCCTCAGCAGTAGAAGTTGCTTATCGCTCCGTCCTCATGGCCTTAGCGGGTATACGCGTAGAAGGCACTGACGGCTTAGTTGCCGATACGGCAGATGAATGCATCCATAACGTAGGCCTCTTGGCATCGAATGGCATGCAGCAGACGGACTGTGAAGTATTGAGCATCATGATGAACAAAAATAAAGAAGCCGCAAGAGCGTAAAATATTATGAGCAAAAAGCCGAGTGCCCACATAAATCTTCTATGGGGTACTCGGCTTTTGTACATTTCCTTGAGCCTGCTCTAAATTGACAGCTATCCTTAATGAGGGTATGATGAAGGTACTTTAATTAATGGAGGGATATCCGATGTTTGGTTTAGGTGCGCCGGAGCTTATACTTATTTTGATTATTGCCCTGATTGTCTTTGGGCCGGGGAAGCTGCCGTCGATTGGGCATGCCTTGGGCAAGAGTCTGCGGGAATTCAAGGATGCTGTCAATACGGATGAAGTTCAGGATGTGCGTGAAAAGAAGGTTCCTGAAAAGGGGGAAAAAGCGAAGGAAGGGCAGGATCCGGAGAAGAAATGACCTTTACGGATCATTTGACGGAGCTGCGCAGCCGCCTCATCAAGTCGGCGGTGGCCGTGGCCCTTGGGATGGCGGTCTGTTTCTGGAATATCGACGCCATCGTCGCTTTTTTGACGGCGCCGGCCGGGTCCCTCTACGTCATGAGGCCGGCCGAAGCCTTCCTGATTTATATGAAGGTCGCTCTCTGGAGCGGCGTCCTTTTGGCCTCGCCGGTTTTGTTCTACCAGTTCTGGGCTTTTTTGCTGCCCGCTTTTACAGCGCAGGAAAAGAAGATGCTCGCCCTTTTTGTGCCTTTTTCGGTTATTTTATTTCTCGGCGGCATCGCTTTTTCTTTCTTCATCGTCCTGCCGGCAGGGCTCCATTTCTTCATGACCTTTGCCAGCGGCGACGTCCAGCCCCTGTGGTCCCTTGAGAGCTATCTCGATTTTGCTGTCCTCATGGTCCTGCCCTTCGGCATTCTCTTCAATCTGCCGCTGATCCTGATTGCCCTGGCGGAAATGGGCATCGTCACGTCGGGCCAGCTGAAGGCCCTGCGCAAATACGTCATCGTCCTCGCCTTCGTCGTCGCCGCCGTCATCACGCCGACGACGGACATGGTGTCCCAGTCGTTATTGGCCGTGCCGATGATTTTGCTCTACGAGTTCAGTTTATTCTTTATACGATACGGTTTGAAAAAATGAAAAGAGCCTTTGCGCAGCGACGAACGAACTACGACAAATGCCCTTTATGGCGGGAGAGTGTGGGAATCGAACCCACCTGAGAAGCTGTTAACTCCCCATGCTGGTTTTGAAGACCAGAGGGAACACCAGAACCCATCCTCCCCCATGACAAGTTCATTATATCACAAATTGTCTTGCCAAATGAATCCTATCTTTGCTACACTAAAAGCGGTGAAAGTATTTAGTGGTAGAAAGGGGTATCTTGAGTGATTGAATTACAGTTGAAACCGACGATTTATTCGTATGATACGTGCCGGGAATTCGCAGAAGACCTGCACGTAGGTGCCGATGACCTGATCATTACGAATCAGTACATCTTCGACCCGAATTTTAAGGACCTGGATCTTAAGTGCCATGTCATTTTCCAGGAAAAATACGGCCAAGGCGAACCGTCCGATGAAATGGCCGAAGCCATCTACAAGGATATGCCGAAAGATGTGAAGCGCATCATCGGTATCGGTGGCGGCACGGTCATGGACCTCTGCAAGCTCTTCATTTTGAAGCAGGTCAGCCCGGTCCTCGATTTGTTCGACGGCAAGATTCCGGTGGAAAAGGAAAAGGAACTGATCCTCATCCCGACGACGTGCGGCACGGGCAGTGAAGTGACGAACGTCTCCGTCATGGCTTTGGTCAGCCGCAATACGAAGAAAGGCATTGCCAACAATGCCCTTTATGCAGACAAAGCCGTCCTCATCGCAGATCTCCTGAAGACCCTGCCCTTCAAGGTCTTTGCGACGAGCTCTATCGATGCTCTCGTCCACGCCGTCGAATCGGCCCTCTCGCCGGATTCGAGCGCCAGCTTCCGCGTCTTCAGCTACAACGCCATCAAACTGATCCTCAAGGGCTACCTGCAGATCCGCGACCACGGTCCGGAAGCGCGCATTCCCCTGATGAAGGACTTCCTCCTGGCCAGCAACTGGGCGGGCATTGCCTTCAGTGTCCCCGGCTGCGCCGCCGTCCATGCCATGAGCTATCCTCTCGGTGCAAAATACCACGTGCCTCACGGTGAATCGAACTACGCCATGTTCACAGGCGTCATGAACTGTTACATGTCCATCAAGTCCGACGGGGAAATCGCCAAACTGAACCGCTTCATCGCGGACATCCTCGGCTGCGATCCGGCCAACGTCTATGAAGAACTGGAAAAGCTCCTCACCGTCATCCTGCCGAAGAAAGCGCTCCACGAATACGGTGTCAAAGAAGAAGAACTGGCAGAATTCGCCAAGTCGGTCATGGAAAACCAGGGCCGCCTCATGGCGCACAACTTCGTTCCTCTCGATTACGATAAGGTTTACGGAATCTATAAGAAGCTTTATTAGCAGTAATCGTTCATCGTAGATCGTTCGTCGTTCATCGTAAAAAAAACAGGGCTGTCGCTTTTATGCGACAGCCCTGTTTTCTAGTTGTCATTCGTGTGCTTTAATGCCTAAAACCACACGGCCCGGTCGCCGGCTTTTATGCTGCCGTCGGCGGCGAGGTGTACTTCTTTGCCTTCTTCGAGGTCTGTGAAGATGCAGAGGCAGGCGTCGGACGGGGCATTGGCCTTGATGAATTCATCGTCGAATTCCATCAGCTTGTCGCCTTTCTTGACGTCCTGGCCGTTTTCGACGAAGACTTTGAAGCCTTTGCCTTCGAGTTTGACCGTGTCGATGCCGATGTGCAGGAGGTATTCCAAGCCGTCTGCCGTGGTCATGCCGATGGCGTGCTTCGTGTCGAAGACGAAGGTGACTGTGCCGTCTTCCGGCGCATAGACTGTATTGTCTGTCGGGTAGACGAAGAAGCCGTCGCCGGTCATCTTACCGGCAAATGCTTCGTCCGGCGCTTCTGTGATGGGATGGAGCGTACCTGTGAAGGGCGAGTTGAAATAGCGTTTTTCTGCGGGCGTTTCTGTTGTTTTTGCCGTGCTTTTCTGCGGTGCTGCTGTTTCCTGAGCCGGAGCAGTTTCAGCGGGCGCTTCTACCGGCGCTGCGGCTTCGATGGGGCCGTCGTTCGGGTTGGTGGCCAGATAGCTTTCCAGATTGGCCTTGATGACGGCGACCTGCGGGCCGTAGACGACCTGGACGCCCTGGCCTTTCTTGATGACGCCGACGGCGCCCGTAGCTTTCAGGGCTGCATCGTTGACGATGTCCGAGTTGGTGACGGAGCAGCGCAGACGCGTGGCGCAGCAGTCGACAGAGGTGATGTTCTTCGTGCCGCCGAGAGCGCGGGTGATGGCCTGGCTGACCGTGTCGACTGGGCTGCCGTCTGCGTTTTTAGCAGTATCGCGGGCTTTGACGTCGGCTTTGGTGTAGAGCTTCGTTTCTACGTCGTCGTCTTCACGGCCCGGTGTCTTGAGGTTGAATTTCTTAATCAGGAAGGTGAAGATGAAGTAGTAGAGGAAGAAGTAGATGATGCCGACAGGGATGATGTACATCCAGTTGGTCTTGGCTTCACCCTGGAGGATACCGAAGATGAAGAGGTCCAGGAAGCCGCCGGAGAAGGTCAGGCCTACGGCGATGTTCAGCATGTGGGCGATCATGTAGGCCGCGCCGGCGAGGGCGACGTGGACGTAGAAGAGCATGGGAGCGACGAAGAGGAAGGAAAATTCAATCGGTTCCGTAATGCCTGTGAACATGGAAGTCAGGGCTGCAGAAAGGAGCAGGCCGCCGGCAATCTTGCGCTTTTCCGGTTTGGCCGTGCGGTACATGGCAAGAGCCGCGCCGGGCAGGCCGAAGATCATGAAGATGAATTCACCCGAGAAATAACGGGTCGCATCGGCGCTGAAGTGCGTCGTATTGGGCGAAGCGAGCTGGGCGAAGAAGATGTTCTGGCCGCCCTGGACGAGGTTGCCGTCGATCATCATCGAGCCGCCGACACCGGTCTGCCAGAAGGGCAGGTAGAAGACGTGGTGCAGGCCGAAAGGAATGAGGGCACGTTTGATGAGGCCGAAGATGAGCGTGCCGATATAGCCCGTGCCTGTAACGAGGCCGCCGAGAGCGAAGATGCCGTCCTGGACGATAGGCCAGACGAAATACATGGCGATGCCGACGAACATGTAGACGACGGTAGAGATGATGGGGATGAAGCGGGAGCCGCCGAAGAAGGAGAGGGCATTCGGCAGGACGATCTTATGATAGCGGTTGTGCAGATAGGCGACGCCGATGCCGACGATGATGCCGCCGAAGACGCCTTCCTGCAGGGACATGATGCCGCAGACATTGGCAATCGTCCCTTCCAGGACGTCCGGCGAGACCGTGTTGTCCGAGAGGACTTTGCCCGTCAGCTTAAGGACCGCATTGGTTGAGGCGTGCATGACGAAAAAGGAAATCATTGCCGCGAGGGCGGCGACTTCTTTTTCCTGCTTGGCCATGCCGATGGCGACGCCGACAGCAAAGATAAGCGGCAGATTGCCGAAGATGATATTGCCGGCGCTGCTCATGATGGTCAGCAGTGAATTGAGTAACGTACCGTTACCGAGGACGCTTTCCAGGCCATAGGTCTGAATGGTCGTAGCGTTCGTGAAAGAGGCGCCGATGCCGAGAAGCAAACCGGCGATGGGCAGAATCGCGACGGGCAGCATAAAGCTGCGGCCGATAGACTGCAGAATAGAAAAAGCCTGGTCTTTCATACCGTAAAAATCCTCCTTGTAGTATAGAATAAGTATGAGTCAGTACGTACTTATTTTAACATACTGGAAGGATATCAAGGGATATCAAGATAAAAATGATAATTGCCTATATTGCAAGAATAGTTGAGGGAAAGTGATGATGCTGGCGCATCGTTTGCCGTGGGGCGTGAATCGTTTGCCGAAGCGCGGACAATCAGCGGCAAACGCCCAACGCCAAACGAACCACGAAAAGGCCTGTCGCTGTTGCGGCAGGCCTTTTCCTTAAGAGGAGAATGAATGTGAAGCTGTTAGTTTATATGACCTAAGTAAAGGAAGTTTTCTGACTGCTTATGCTTTGGCAGCGGCTTCGCCGAGGGCTTTGCATTCCGGGGCGTTATCCGGTGTTTCGTTGACGATGGCCGTGCCGATGACGGTGGCGCCGGCGTCTTCGGTACGCTGTTTCCAGGTATCCATCCATTCACCGGAGCCCCAGCCGTAGGAGCCGAAGAGGCCGACTTTTTTGCCCTTCAATTTCGGGGCGAGTTCAGTGAAGAACGGTTCGACGACGGAGTCTTCGAGTTCTTCCGAACCCATGGCCGGGCAGCCGAGCAAAATGACGTCTTTGCTGGCGACAGCGTCGGCATTTGTATCTTCAAAGCGGACTGATTCTACATCAGCACCGGCAGCTTTGGCAGCTGCTTCGATTTCATTAGCCATTGCTTCTGTATTACCTGTACCACTCCAATAAACGATTTCTACCATGATAAAATCCTCCTTATGCTACGATGAGCGAGTCTAATGTTGTCCCAACGGCAAAGCGATTCAAATAATCCTGCCGGCAACATGTGAAGCGACGGAAAGTACGTGCGGCGGCGCGGGCGTCGCCGTAGACTTTCCATTCGCCGCAGAGTTTCGCATGGCTGCCTTTGTTGGCGATGAAACCGCACACATCCTCCAGGGGATAGCCGAGGAAAATGCCCGATTCATGAGGGAAGCAGCCATCTTCTGCAAAGCGTGCGGCAAGACGGTCCAGCAGAGCGTTGATATCCCGACAGTCTTGATAACCGAATTGCTGCAGGAATGAAGAAATGTCCCGGCGCTGTACGTAAGCCCAGACCCTGGCCGGCCGGTAAACGTACAGCAGGGTGCGTTTGGGACAGGCATAGAGAATGCGGAAGTACAAACCTTTGTCATTATATTTATGATTATACTTCTCGATAACTTCATCATAGGTGCAGCCGCCAGCCAAGTGGGGAAGACAGAGAAGGGATGCCTGCTTGAGACCTGCCAGAGTTGGCGAACAATGGGTTATTAAGACGAAATCCAAGTTCATATCCGGTTACCGCTCCTTTCGCTTTGATACTGTAAGTATAGCTTATTTGAAAATGAATGTCAATATAAATATGATAAGAGATTTCATTTAAATACGCGAAGAAGAACGGACTGACTTTTTGACCTTGACAGATATTGTATAATAAGGGTATATAGTGGGAGGTGGAATTTTATGGATGCTGCATATGATACGAATCATTGTTTCGGCTGCGGCCGCGACAATCCGATTGGTCTGAAACTGGATATGCATATGGAAGACGGCCGCTGTGTCGCCTATTTTACGCCTAAGGCAGACCACGAAAGCTACGGTGACCGCATGCACGGCGGCCTGACCAGTACGCTTTTGGATGAAGTCATGGGCGATTATGTTTTCCGCACGGCCAAGAAGCCGGCCTATACGGCGCGCCTGGAAATCCGCTTCCGCAGTGCCATCCGCATCGGCGAAACGGTAAAGGTCGAAGGCTGGCCGGAAGTCCATCGCGGCCGCCTTTTCATCATGAAGGGCTGCATTACCCATGAAGACGGCACGCTGGCCGCCGAAGCGAAGGCTGAAATGATGCTGGCCAAAGAAGAGGCATAGAGGAGGTTTTCATATGGATAGAAGCGATATGATGCACCGCATGTACGATATCAAAGGACCCTTGGTAGCAAAGAAATTTGCTGCCCGCGGCTTCGAGGCCGTCTACTGTCCGACGAAGGAAGAAGCCCTGAAGCAGGCTGTGTCCTACATCCCGGCAACGGACGTCGTTTCCTGGGGCGGCTCTGTGTCGATCAATGAAATCGGCCTGCGCCCGTACGTCCTGGAACACAACAAGGTCATCGACCGCGATTCGGCCAAGACGCCGGAAGAACGGGTCGAACTGATGCGCAAAGCCCTGCTCTGCGATACCTTCATTATGGGCACCAATGCGGCGGTCCAGGACGGCCAGCTGATCAACATTGACGGCAACGGCAACCGCGTGGCCGCCCTCTGTTACGGTCCGAAACAGGTCATCGCCATCGTCGGCATGAATAAAGTCGTACCGACTGTCGAAGCCGGCATCGAACGGGCCCATACGGTAGCTTCGCCGCAGAATATCGGCCGTTTCCCCGGTGCCGCTACGCCTTGTGCCAAGACGGGTATGTGTGCACACTGCACGCGGCCGGACAGCGTCTGCGCTCAGGTCGTACGGACGCGGGTCTGTAAACCCCAGGGCCGGATCAAAGTTATCCTGGTCGGCGAAAACCTTGGCTTTTAAGCCGGAAAAGAGAGGAAATTCATTATGAGAACGGGAACGGGTGTCGTCGAAGAAGCTTTTCCCAATGGACTGGCAAAAATCCAGACGAACCGCAATAATTTGTATTCACCCTGCAGTGACAGCATGTGTGCCGATAACGTCGTCATCGATGCTGTCAATCCCATCGGCGCCAAGAAAGGACAGTATGTCCAGTTCGATATCCCGGAAACGGGCATGGGCGTCAAGGGCATCATCTGCTTCGGTGTGCCTTTGCTGTTAGTTATCATCTGCGGCATCATCGGCTACCTTATCGGCAGCTCAGCGCAGATGACACCGGAAATGACGGCTTTCGCCGGCATGATCGTCGGCGGCGTCATCGGCTGTCTGATCTTAAAGGGCTACGAAAAAAAGATCAACAGCAACCAGACAAAAGTAGAAATCACGGGTATCATTTCGTAAGAAACCGTTTGTTGTGGGTCGTTCATCGTTTGTCGTTGTGAAACAGGCTCGCTGACGCATCGCTGCCATGAAAAAAACCTCAGCCAAGCCTGTGCAAATTTTTCGATGAACGGCCTACGATGAACGCCAAACGAAAAAAGCTGCCGCTTTTGCGGCAGCTTTTTTAAATAACATCAATCTGACAAGCCTGCATGGCTTTTAAGGCGTTTTCGTGGCCTTCCGGTGTGGCGCCGGCGCAGCAGCTGCTGTCGACGATGATTTCTTTTTCCGGATAGAAGGTCTTCAGCAGCATGGCATTGGCGATGACGCAGATGTCTGTGCAGAGGCCCATGAGGACCAGGCGGTCATAGTCACGGACCGTTTCGACCAGGTCCGGACAGCCGAAGGACGGCTTTTCCAGGATGTCCGCCCACATGGTGTAGGGCAGGAGCTGCTTGCAGATGCGCCAGCCCCGCGTGTCCTTGATGCAGTGGGGGACGGGCAGCTTCTTGCCTTCCTGGGTCTCGCTGTAGTTCTCATCGTGCGTATCCTGCGTGAAGATGAGGTCCGTTTCCTGATCCGCATTCTTTTTGGCAGCGACGATCTTCGCTTCGACTTTCGGCACGATGGCCTGTGCCTGGGCGCTTCCGAGGGCGCCGTCGATGAAGTCGTTCTGCATATCGATGATGATGTAGGCCTGAGTCATGATTTAGCTCCCTTTCTTATTCAGCGCGCAGTTCCTTCAGATATTCCGGAACATCCGGGCAGGTCATGAGGCCGGACATAAGGGCGACGCCCTTGATGGGGATGCCTTCGAGCTGGGAGATGGTCTGCGGTGTCACGCCGCCCAGGGCATAGACCGGGATTTTGACGGCATTGCAGATGTCTTTGAGCGTATCCGTGCCAATCGGCGGGTCCGACGGCTTGCAGGCGGTCGGGAAAACATGGCTGGCCATGAGGTACGTGGCACCCAGTTCCTGGGCCCGGACGGCTTCGGCGACGGTGTGGACGGAGACGCCGAGGGTCGTCATGTAGTAGAGCAGAGACGAATGGGTTTCCAGATACGGCAGGGAGCACTGGAAGCGGGGA
>UMEZ01103710.1_pt1 | contig 27387 bp, 23 predicted proteins | sample 1964841 | NCBI WGS metagenome assembly UMEZ01 (sample SAMEA4836029, study PRJEB28245) | human gut metagenome | biome: gut microbiome; material: fecal sample | place: Denmark | collected 2008 | reverse complement strand
CTATGCCGATCATCATCTGTCATCTCCTTTATAAACTTTGATAGCCTCAGCTACTGTACTTGCTGATCCTTCTTCCATGATTGAGATCAGATCAGATAATTTTTCTTCTGTACAAAAGTCCTTTCCGAGATATGTTTCATATTTGTTCGTGATCATAAGCTCATATTCGGATATCTTCTTCTGCGTATCACCGAAATCATTTTCCAGTGTATCACGTTCGGATTTCAATCGATCCATTTTCTCTTTTCTGCGTCCGGTGATCTCATCCGTAATCAACTGTTTGGTTTCTTTCTCGAAGGTACGAAGCGCATCCAGTTTTTCATCACTGATCACTCCACCCGCATCTTCTAACTCCTGAATCTTTTTATCATATTTACCCAGTCTGTAAATGCTCTCATCCTTATCCTTTGCAATTGAATTCTTGATCGCTTTTACAGCCTTCTCATTGGCTATGATCTTATCGCGGGTTCTTCTTCCCTCCCGGATCAAATCTCTATGTTTCACCTTTGTCAGGTTAAATACAATGAAATAAATAATAAACTCAGTAATTATGATCAGTGCTGCAATCAGCACGCACATTGCAGTATGGTTTCCTGTCTTGAACTTTGTATTCATTAAAATCGCAATCACTGCCGCCGGAATTCCTCCGCATGCAACCAAAAGGATTACAAGCAGCTCAAGAAATTCACTCATGCCTTTGGGGGAAAACAGGCAATAATACATCTTCGTATTACAAAAGGCCGGAACATGATTCTTTTTGAATAAAGTCTTGATAGCCGCATTCAGCTGACGATTCTCCTCCCGGATATCTGCCGTCTCCTTATTGATCCGATCTTCCATTCTCTGGCTTTTCTTTTTATCCTTCTTCGTCTGCACCTGACGGATCTTAGAATTATTTACATCGATCTGTCTGTCATAGCTTGCAGCGATCTGTTCTTTTCTTTTTTTTAATGTGGCACTGATCTCATCACCGGTTGCCCGTTCTTCCCGGACGATAGCCCGTTTATTCTTCTTCTGGAGCAGCTTGATCTCCTCCAGCTTATCTTTTAAATCTTCTAATTCGGAGATTGTATCACGCGCTTCGATCAGGTATTCCTGGTCTTCATCATATACGTTATCCGCAGCCATAGCTTTCCTCCTGTCTGTAAATGTGCACACAAAAGCCTACACTTATATTTATTTTAACAAATAACACCTTATTAAACAACCCGAAGTTTTTTCTGAAATCTGTCACACTTTTTTCAAACAAAATTAAGAGAATGTAAATTGCAAACCCTGTCGACATCTTCTATAATAGATACAGGCACGAATAATAAACCATTGCCGCTGATCACCAATAATACAAAGTTATATTTTACATAAAGGAGGATTTTCCCTGACCTATGAATATTTTATTTTTTCTGACTCCTAAGAGCGAGGTTGCATTTATAGAAAGCACATTTACTTTAAGACAGATTCTTGAAAAGATGGAGATCCATCGATATTCAGCAATCCCGATTCTGTCGGGTAACGGCGAATATGTCGGAACAATCACCGAGGGTGATATCCTCTGGTTCTGTAAGAAAAACGGATTGAACCATCTGTCCGAATCCGAAGATATCCGTTTGTCCGACATTCCGAAAAAATTCGAATATGCTTCCGTATCAATCAACTCAAATATGGAAGATCTGATCGCCCGTGCGATGGCACAGAACTTCGTTCCTGTAGTAGACGACCACAACAAATTCATCGGTATCGTAACCCGAAAAGATATCATCGGCTACTGCTATAAAAAGCTGAGCCAAACTTCATAATTTTTTCAAAAGCACTAAAATAAAAAGCCATCCAACCGATACTATTATTGTACCGGCTGAATGGCTTTTTATTTATTATAACACGCCTGTTCTGTTGATTGCTGAGATTAAAGCATATACAGATGCATCAATAATATCATCCTTAATGCCTGCACCCCAGGTAACTGTTCCGTCTTTTCCTTCCAGACCTACATAAGCGACTGCCTGTGAGTTAGAGCCTACCTGTAATGCATGCTCCTCATAGCAGATGATCTTGAAGTCAATGTCAAAATGCTTCTTAATTGCATTACTGACAGCATCCAGACGACCATTTCCTTTACCATGATATACTTTCTTTTCGCCATATTTCATGATCGTGATCTCAGTTGAGATTCCATCTCCCTGAACGAAATGACACTCCAACATCCGAACAGGATTTTCTATATTGACATATGTACTCTGGAAAATATCCAAAACTTCGGTAGCGGATAATTCCTTATGTGCCTTATCAGATACATCTTTAACTGTATAACCAAGATCCTCACGGAATTTTGGCGGAAGGTCAAAACCGTACTTGGACTGGAGAATATAACCGATACCTCCCTTTCCTGACTGGCTGTTGATACGGATAACATCTCCATCATATTTTCTTCCGATATCCTCCGGATTCAGTGGAAGATATGGTACTGTCCACATACCATCTCCCTGATCCTTTCTGTACTTCATACCCTTTGCTATCGCATCCTGATGAGAACCTGAAAATGCTGCAAAGACTAATTTTCCCGTATACGGAGAACGCTCATATACATGCATATTTGTTACGCGTTCATATAATTCTGTCAGCTTTGGAATATCAGACAGATCAAGTTCAGGATCTACTCCATGTGTGAACATATTCATCGCAAGTGTGATGATATCTACATTACCGGTTCTCTCACCATTTCCAAATAAAGTTCCTTCGATTCTGTCTGCACCTGCAAGAATACCAAGCTCTGCATCTGCTACGCCACATCCACGGTCATTATGCGGATGTAAGGACAGGATAACATTTTCTCTGTCAATCAAATGTTCACTCATGTACTCAATCTGGCTTGCATACACATGCGGAAGTGACATTTCTACAGTTGCAGGAAGGTTAATAATAACCTTACGATCCGGAGTAGGCTTCCATTCTTTGATAACTGCATTACATACGTCCAATGCATAGTCAATCTCTGTTCCGGTAAAGCTCTCCGGTGAATACTCAAACGGATAATTTACTCCGTGCTCTTCTGCCATCTGGTTCAACAATTTTGCCCCATCAACCGCAAGCTGTAAGATCTCTTCTTTTGATTTCTTAAATACCTGTGTTCTCTGTGCATAGGATGTCGAATTATACAGGTGAACGATCGCATGCTTTGCGCCGTCAATTGCTTCAAATGTTTTCTTAATGATATGCGGTCTTGCCTGTGTCAGCACCTGAATGGTTACATCATCCGGTATCATATTCTTCTCAATCAGGGTACGGCAGAACTCATATTCTGTTTCCGATGCTGCAGGGAAACCAATCTCGATCTCTTTGAAACCGATCCGTACAAGTTCTTTGAAGAACTCCAGTTTCTCATCCAGATTCATTGGAACGATCAGTGCCTGATTACCGTCTCTTAAATCTACACTACACCAGATCGGTGCCTTATCAATATACTCTTTTTCTACCCATTTTACAGACTTTTCCGGTGGCATATAATAGCCTCTTTTGTAATGCTCAAAATTCTTCATGTTTAACCTCCTGTTTCTGTTTTCTGTATAAGCTCCTGTAACGGCTTTTGTTCTTCTATTCATATATTACATAAAATATGGCAATAAAAAAACCTACATCTCATCACCTATAGAGACGTAAGTTATACGCGGTACCACTCTATTTCATACATGTTGTATGCTCTCGTTACAGATACAGATATGAATCTCTTATATCCTCCTGCTATAATGGTCAGGCTCCATCCCATCCTACTTCCTTTCAGCGGGCTACTCTGAGGCGAGTTCAAATCTGTTCCACTGCTGTCTCACACCAACCGACAACTCTCTGAATGCTTCATAGATTCTACTATTCCTCTTCATCGTATTATCTGTATCGACTTTAACACAGTGTCTCGCTGTCTGTCAACCCCATTTTTGCAGAAAAAATATGCACGCGGTAACTGTTCTTCCTGTACCCGCGTGCAAAGGATTGTCATTCCTACCATACAATATGACGTTTGTTCTTCAAGAGACAACCGCCCGATGCGATCATCAATATACCGGATGCAAGTCCAAGCACCAGAACGACTACGCCTAATGCAATATTTATTGCGCCTGAAGTTTTCATTGTCTTATATGCTTTCTCCATTTTCAGCACCCCTTCTGCAAAAATTTCATTTGAAAAGATGATACCACAAAGTCTCTCACCTGACAATGTTTCAGAGTAAAATTACGCCTTAAAATTTACATTAAATATTGTTTATGTTACACTGTTTTTAAACGAACACATAGGATGCTCTTTTCATTTTCAGAATGCAGCATGTCGTCCCGAAATGAAAAACGTATCCTTTACACTATAGATAAGGAGTCTGAATTATGCCAGCTATTTCAAATGACTGGGCTCCGGAACTGAAGCCCGAATATAAAAAAGAATATTATAAAGAACTGTTTAATTTTGTCGGACATGAATATGCCACAAGAGAAATCTTTCCACCTGCCGATGATATATTTAATGCATTTCATCTGACACCATTGTCAAAGGTCAAATGTGTCATTATCGGTCAGGATCCCTACCATAATGTAGGTCAGGCGCATGGCCTGAGCTTCAGTGTAAAGCCGGGAGTCGATATCCCGCCTTCTCTTGCCAATATTTATCAGGAGCTTCACGATGACCTTGGCTGCTATATTCCAAATAATGGTTATCTCGTTAAATGGGCGGAGCAGGGTGTCCTTATGTTAAATGCTGTTCTGACCGTACGGGCACATCAGGCGAATTCTCATCAAGGACATGGCTGGGAACAATTTACAGACGCCTGCATGGAGATCTTAAACCGTCAGGATCGCCCGATCGTATTCATCTTATGGGGCTCGTATGCGCAAAGAAAAGCTTCGATGTTAAACAATCCGAACCATCTGATCTTAAAGGCTCCGCATCCAAGTCCGTTATCGGTCTATCGTGGATTCTGGGGAAGCAAGCCCTTCAGCAAAACGAACAACTTCCTGATCGAGCACGGTGTTGAACCGATCGACTGGCAGATTGAAAACATATGACAATAAATCTGCCAAGCAAATAAGCAACGTGTCTGTATAAAGACAACGTTGCTTATTTATTTGGCAGATAAACAGATATGAGTAAGAAAGGCGAATAGCCCGGAGTGCGAATAGCTGTACGATTTCGAAAGTCCGACGGACGGAAAAATCGGTATTATTGAATTGTCTCCCGCTTCTTATCCAGTTCTGCCTGAACAACAGCAAGCTGTTCGATAATTTTATCTTTTAACATAGATATCTCGGAAGCATAGTCCTCTCCGAGATTGTCTTTTACCTGCTCTAACCGGTCAAGGATATCGGTATAAGTCTGATTTACTTTTCTCTGGATCCATTTGCGATTGGATACAAAAAGGATAGTTCTTAGATTATGCAGTCTGTCTGCAAGCTTGATCATGACCACCTGTGCCGGAGCGTGGTCAAATAGACGTTTTGAATAGTCGGAGAAGGTCTCTCCTTCGAGTTTACTTAATAAATATACATGATCCCTGATATCCGTACCAAAGATCTGTTCAATATCTTCAAATGTACAGTCCGTATCTTCTACCGTATCATGCAGTAATGCAGCTACAAGTACAGTTTCATCCTCTACATGACATTCGTCTCTTAATATATGATAAACGCCAAGAATATGTTCATCATAATACGGCACTTTGCCATCTCTGCCAAGGCGCGTCTGTCCCTGATGACATCGCTTCGCAAATGCCATCGCAGTCTCAACACGATCTGCCTGACAACTGCCATCTTCTATATAAGAAACTGTTTCATCTCTGTCTGCTGTATTTGTAAAACCCTGCATGTTCTGCTCCATTCCATACCCTCGGGGCATTTTTTAGATATAACCGGACATGTACACCCGCACCTTGTGTCTGTTTCAGTATAACACAGCCGCACATATCTTTCCAGCGAATCTGTCATTTTATAGATACTTCATTTTTACATCTGCTGCGTTTTTCTGTTCTGTACTTTTCCATAATTTGTCTGTCTCCATGCTTGAATCCTACCGAAATTTCGCATATACTAGATTCTGCTTTACCGTAATATGCAACTATACAATGTTCCAACCTGTCTGTACGGGTTGCAGCAAGCGGACTCGAACGCACAATATATGTCATTGCACTATATTCGGTTGTTCTCGTATCACCAGATCCGCATCAGAACACACATTATATACATGGCATTTCCTGTTACGGTGAATGATACAAATTAAGAAAGAGGTTTCACGATTATGGATATTATTTTGAAGATCAGTCAGGAACTTATGTGCCGGCAGGAGCAGGTAGCCGCTGCCGTTAAACTGATAGATGAGGGAAACACTATCCCTTTTATTGCACGATACAGAAAAGAAGCTACCGGTTCTTTAAACGATGAGCAGCTTCGTACTCTGGATGAACGTCTTACTTACCTCAGAGGACTGGAAGAACGAAAAGAAAAGGTCATTGCTACGATTGAAGAACAAGGCATGCTGACCGACGAACTGAAGCAGTCCATTCTGGCTGCCGAAACTCTGGTAGCTGTCGAGGATCTGTACCGCCCATATAAGCCAAAGAGAAAAACTCGTGCCACGATCGCACAGAGCAAGGGACTTACAGGGCTTGCAAATATCATCTCCCTGCAAATGACAAATAAGCCGATCACGGAAGAAGCCCTCGCCTATGTATCAGAAGAAAAAGAAGTTCACTCCCCTGAAGAAGCAATTGCAGGAGCTATGGACATTATCGCAGAATCCATTTCGGATAATGCAGAATATCGAACCGAGATACGAAACCGAACAATGGATAAGGGAGTTCTTATAACTACCGCAAAAGATCCGGAAGCAGAATCCGTATATGAAATGTATTATGATTTCAGCACTCCCGTCCGCAAGATGACCGGATATCGTACACTCGCCATTAATCGTGGTGAAAAGGAAAAATTTCTCTCCGTTAAGATCGACGCACCGGTCGACGAGATCATCGGTTATCTGATCCGTGAAGTGGTTGTACGGGATAATCCGAATACAAATGACATCTTAAAAGACGCGATTGCCGACAGCTACGAACGTCTGATCGCTCCATCCATTGAACGTGATATCCGAAGCAGTCTGACCGAAGCTGCCGAAGATGGTGCGATCAAAGTATTCGGCAGTAATTTAAAACAGCTCTTAATGCAGCCACCGATCAACGGCCATGTCGTACTTGGCTGGGATCCTGCATTCCGTACCGGATGTAAGCTGGCAGTCGTTGATGCAACGGGAAAGGTACTCACTACGAAAGTCATCTACCCGACTGCTCCTCAGAATAAGGTGGAAGAATCAAAGAAGATCTTAAAGGATCTGATCAAAAAATATAACATCTCACTGATCTCTGTCGGGAACGGAACCGCTTCCCGTGAGTCCGAGGCGATCATTGCCGATCTTATCCATGAGCTGGATACAAAGGTTCAGTATGTAATCGTAAATGAAGCCGGAGCATCCGTCTACTCGGCAAGCAAGCTTGCAACAGAAGAATTTCCAAGCTTTGATGTCGGTCAGCGTAGCGCCGCTTCAATCGCAAGAAGACTTCAGGATCCGCTTGCCGAGCTGGTCAAGATCGATCCGAAAGCGATCGGTGTCGGTCAGTACCAGCACGATATGAACCAGAAGAAGCTGACAGAAGCGTTAGACGCTGTTGTCGAAGATTCTGTAAACCAGGTCGGCGTTGATTTAAACACAGCTTCTGCCCCTCTGATGGAGCATATCTCGGGTATTACAAAAACACTGGCAAAGAATATCATAGAATACCGTGAAGCAAACGGTCGCTTTACAAATAGAAAAGAACTGTTAAAGGTTGCAAAGCTTGGTCCGAAAGCCTTTGAACAGTGTGCCGGATTTATGAGGATCTCAGGTGGTACAAATCCGCTTGATGCTACCTCTGTCCATCCGGAAAGCTACGAGATTGCCGAAACACTGATCCGGCATCTCGGATATTCCATGGATGATCTTGCATCCGGTCAGTTAAAGGGTATCACAAAAGCCGCAGGCGATATCAAAGCACTCGCAAAAGAACTGGGCGTCGGAACCGTAACAGTTACCGACCTTGTAAAAGAGCTGGAAAAACCTGCAAGAGATCCTCGAAGTGAAATGCCACAGCCTATCCTGCGTGGGGACATCCTTGAAATGAAGGACTTAAAGGAAGGCATGATCTTAAAGGGCACAGTCCGTAATGTAATCGACTTCGGTGCATTTGTAGATATCGGTGTTCATCAGGACGGTCTGGTTCATATCTCTCAGATGTCGGATAAATTCATCAAACACCCATTGGATGTTGTAAGTGTCGGTGATATCGTAACAGTTAAGGTTATGGGCGTGGATCTTGCAAAGAAACGAATCCAGCTCACTATGAAAGGGATTGAAGGGTAAGTCGTTTTATCAAACAGCAACTCTCTCTGAATGAATTTTTATATCTTTAACAATTCTATTTTTATATCAACATGCCGCAATTCGTCAGCAAGTTTCATCATAGAATCTTGCCAGAATATGCGGCATGTTTAATGCATCCGCATTACGTATAATTCCTTAGGTTTTTCGTCATTTTGACGATAATCTTTCAGTACCGAAACAGCATATGTATATGGTATAATTTATATAAGCACATCAAGCGAATGATGTGTCGGAATTTAGGGTTATGGAGACCATGTATACAGGTATAAAGTTTATCTTTTATATTCAGCCTTTAACTGGTGGACTACATCTTGTAAATGACGCACTTCATTTTCTATTCGATGCATATGTCTTTTTCGTAAATACTCCTGTGCCAACTCGCCTTCGGCTCAAACAGGCACCCGTATTTACTAACAATATGCATCTCATTACGAAAGCCTCGTGTATGTCATATTACAAGATATAGTCCACCAGTCACAGGCTGAACATAAAAATAAATCAAATATAAACTGTATATATCGGACAAAGAAAGGAGTTGAAGGTTATGAACAAAAAGATTATCAGTCTCATACTCATGTTTGTTATGATCGGGGAGCTCATGTTTACAAGCATGCCGGCAGCAAAAGCCAGTGGCTATCTTGAAATAAAGGCAACCGCTACATCGATGACCTCGGTAAAAATAACATGGAAAGCACAAAAAGGAGTTACTCAGTATAAAATCTATCGTGCCACAGAAAACAAAAACGGAAATGTCGGCAAATATAAGGTGGTAGCAACCATCTCCGGCAAGAAGAAAAGTTACACCGACAAGAAATTAAAAACAGAGAAAACTTACAGCTACATGGTTCGTGGCTATAAGAATAAAAAATGTGTAATTAAAACTGGAGTTCCGGAATCTGCCTATACCGGACTGACATGTTCATTTGACGAATACCAGTTTGCAGAAGCCCCAAGAAGCCCAAAGTCGATCACGCTGAAATTATACAGTTCAGGCGGCGTACTTCCAACCGGATATGAAATCTACCGGAAAGAAATGGGAATCTCAGGTTACAAAAAAATCGCAACAACCAAAAAAAGTGTAACCAGCCTGAGCTATAAAGACAAAACCGTAAAAGCGGGTAAGACATATCGCTACAAGGTCAGAACTTATCTTAAGGTCGGCAAGAAGAAATATTACAGTGCTTTTACGGACTACGAACAGATATCTGCAACAAACCGAAGTGGTAAATATACGTTCAAATTTGACAACAGTGTAAAATGTGCTGATAACGAAACAGTATATAAGATTACCAGCAAAGCCTATAATGACACATTAAAATTATATGACAATGCTGTACTGACGATTGAGTTGGACGATGGTTCGACCATTGAAACAGGTGTTGATATCATTTCCTATCGCAAGGGTGATGGCACATGGAAGAAATACAAAAGCAACCAGAGTCTGACCCTTAAGGCAAACGAAACACTCCGGCTCAAGGTTCGGGCTACACAAGATGTAAAGATTAAGAATCTCAAAAATGTAGAGTCCTATGAACTGAATATGGATGTTACTTATGGAGGAATAAGCAGCTTCCTCTGGGCTTACCCTTATGCCGGTACAGCTAAGACTGTTATGAATTCAGAAGCGATCCATTAAATAACCGCATAATATAAAGCACCTCTGCTCCATGGTGGTTATATGATACAAGACAGAATTTCTGAAATGTATTGTATATGAAACTACTGTGGGGTGGAGGTGTTTTTTTGCCGACATTTATGTCAACATTTTCTTGTTCAGTTCGATAAAATTATATGCTATACTTATTTTGTTCTGGTTAAACGAGGTGATCATGAGAAATATATTTTTTGTAGATAGTGAGAATGTCGGTGATTCCTGGATACAACTATTTGATTATCTGAATGACGATGACTGTATCCTTGTATTCTACACCGACAAGTCTCCTAACATGTCCTATGCAAATGTTGTCGCATTGAAACAGTCCCCTTTTGAACCTGAGTTCATCCTCTGTGAAAACGGAACTGATAATGCCTTAGATTTTCAACTTGTAACCTACCTTGGTTCGTATACAGTTAAAAATCCGGACGACAACCTCATCATTGTTTCAAAAGATAAAGGTTTTGACAGCGTGGTACATTTCTGGACGGAACGCGGATACCATGTATGCCGCAAGGCTCCCTCCATTTTCCACACACTGGCAAATGAACTATCTGTACAAAAGCCAATGCTTCCTGCAATTCCAGCTTTTACCGCAGTACCGGAAAGTATTGATGATTCAGTAATAAAAGCAGAAAATCCAAAGCCGGACGTGATCGTAGAAGCCACTCCCGCTGCGAATCCTGTCAAAATTGCTGTTCCTGTTAAGAATGATAAACAGGCTGCTATTCCAGAAGCTGTATCTACGCCGCTGTATGATAAGGAACAGGTCGATACATTACTTTCCTGTGTCGGGAAAAGTAATCTATCCGCCATCCACAACATACTTATATCAATCTACGGTCAGGAAAAAGGAAGTTATATCTATGGTATAGTAAAGAGTTCATCCTACGAGATACCAAAGGTCAACTGGCAAAAGAAAACAAAATACCGAAAATTCTTATCGATTGTTTACTCTAATGCCGGTATTGCTCTCACTGATGATTTCTATAAAAAACTATACCCGCATAAAGCAAACCTTCGGGAAATTCACAACCTCTTCGTGACCAAGTATGGTCAGGAAAAGGGTACCGAATACTATCGCTACTATAAATCGCATGCAGAATTTCTGCAGAAGACATTCTAGCATGTAATAAAAAGGAACCAGAACAAAGCTCTCCCCCGCCACAGAATCCGAATAGCATATAGGGGATGTGGTAAGTAAGGCTGTGGTGGGGGGAGGATGTACATGTGCTACTACTTTTTGATCTCAGTGTTACATTTGTATTTGTATCTATATGGTCTTATTAAATTCTCATATAATTTATAACTGCATATATCTATATAGCTTACTTCTTGTTCTTTTATGGTTGTATAGCAAATCAGTCTGGGATTCTCCTTTATATAGCACTGCTTCTCAAAATCCCATTCACATATAAACACCTTTTCAAATGGTGATTTCTCTATAACCCTAAGAAAATAATCCGTAACACCGTTTCTTTCTTTTGTTTTTAACAGATGTTCCATACAATCAAATTCATCATCTAAAACAAATATAAACAAGTCCGTATCCCCTTTAGGATGTAATTTTTCCTTTTTCTTTATTCCCGCAATAATATTATCTATATCAGCTTCTATCACTGGTATATCCGATTTAAATTCTGAGGGCTGCCCATCTTTGTAATTAAAACTTTTCGCAAGAAGTCGTTTATCTTTATCGAATTGACATTTTCCTTCTTCTGTAAATGAACCATCGATATTTCTTTCATAATCCAATGCAATAAAACGCATTTGCGCTTCACTTATTTCCTGTAATTTCTCCGTTTTCTCTCTAATAGATAATCTATCAAATTGTGTTGGAGATTTTGCTATTTTATTATTATGTTGCGTATGTGTTACTTCTAAATAATTTTCTCCTTGAAATTTTAGATCAGGCATACTCTTACTTGAATTATCATCATAATATTGATTGTCAAATATATAGCCTTTTAATTGTAAAATCTCCTTCGCTTCCTGTTCTCCTTGTTTCATTTTATTTTTTCCCCTTTTATGTTAATTATATTTTCTTTGTTATCATTCCACACTATATATCTATTAAAACTGATATTTGTTATTGTATTTACAGCTACGTTATAAATTCACATTCCACCATGTATCTATTAAAACCTGGATCTGTTCCTTTGTGGCATCTGATAATGTCTTATTCACATTCCACCATGCATCTATTAAAACTTGACGAACGTATAGAAGAATTAGTAGAAAAGAAATTCACATTCCACCATGTATCTATTAAAACGAACTATACCATGCTTGATAACTTAAAGCTTGGTTAATTCACATTCCACCATGTATCTATTAAAACTGGGAAAATGGCGCAAATGTCAACGGATGAAGTTAGATTCACATTCCACCATGTATCTATTAAAACAATACCCGCAAATGCCAAAATTTTTAGGGGCAATTTATTCACATTCCACCATGTATCTATTAAAACTATTACAGCCACTAAGATAGCGGTTGATGATCTTGATTCACATTCCACCATGTATCTATTAAAACTTGATCTCCTTTCAGGGACTTTATAAAATAATAATAATTCACATTCCACCATGTATCTATTAAAACGATCAGGTCTACTCAATAGTTCTTTCGCTAACTCAATTCACATTCCACCATGTATCTATTAAAACTAAATACGACATTGTGACCGGGGAAACAGAAGAAAATTCACATTCCACCATGTATCTATTAAAACCAAGTAAATTAAAAAAAATAATATCTTTTATGCTTGATTCACATTCCACCATGTATCTATTAAAACAGATCAGCCGCGCGAAGATATTACTATTTTTGTCAATTCACATTCCACCATGTATCTATTAAAACAAAAAACGCTTGACGATGAGTGAAGTATATCACTTGAATTCACATTCCACCATGTATCTATTAAAACGAATAGCATGTCAGGTGATGAATCTATTGAAGTAATTCACATTCCACCATGTATCTATTAAAACTCCACCATACAACACTTTTCCAGCTACTTTTATTTGATTCACATTCCACCATGTATCTATTAAAACGATTCACCGAGTGCAGGTTCAGAATAGATTTTACCGCATTCACATTCCACCATGTATCTATTAAAACTCATTGTATTTGCTGTTTTGCTCATTCTATATCCGATTCACATTCCACCATGTATCTATTAAAACTATAAATTCAAAATCTATAATATTTGTTTACTTTTGAATTCACATTCCACCATGTATCTATTAAAACCTGAAATGGGTGGTACTACAGACACAAATAAGCGTTCATTCACATTCCACCATGTATCTATTAAAACCCGTTGCAAGTTCTTCGATCTCATATACATCGTAATTCACATTCCACCATGTATCTATTAAAACGATACGGTCAGCCAGTACGGGTGTATCACGCAACTTATTCACATTCCACCATGTATCTATTAAAACCTGGCCTTTCTTAAGTACACCACCTTCTGCAAGCTGATTCACATTCCACCATGTATCTATTAAAACTAAATACGACATTGTGACCGGGGAAACAGAAGAAAATTCACATTCCACCATGTATCTATTAAAACGCTTGATGTTATGTCAACAGTTGTAACCACTATTGTATTCACATTCCACCATGTATCTATTAAAACTCGGATGTATCTGTAAAAGATATTGTTGATTCAAAATTCACATTCCACCATGTATCTATTAAAACCAAGCTTACAATATCGTTTAAGCTTGAAACGATCTAATTCACATTCCACCATGTATCTATTAAAACGGTTGTAAAACGGTATCTGCAAGTGAAATAAAAGTATTCACATTCCACCATGTATCTATTAAAACTCATATGTAAAGATAGATGATACAAAGGATGAAAAATTCACATTCCACCATGTATCTATTAAAACTCAGATGCGGAGTATAACAATCTTTTAGCCGCAAAATTCACATTCCACCATGTATCTATTAAAACTAGTAACGCGTTCGGTTGCTACAATTCCGAAGTCGTTATTCACATTCCACCATGTATCTATTAAAACAGATGATTTTTACAATGAAATAAAAAAGATTAAACAATTCACATTCCACCATGTATCTATTAAAACTTATACGCAAGTCATCTAATTACAAAAACGGCAACGATTCACATTCCACCATGTATCTATTAAAACAGAGATAAACAATCTAAAAAAGCAATACACGACGAATTCACATTCCACCATGTATCTATTAAAACTCATACAATCCGTGTTTATACCATCTGTAATAATAATTCACATTCCACCATGTATCTATTAAAACTGGTTTGCCCTCCTCAAATACTTTTGCGCGCACCTTATTCACATTCCACCATGTATCTATTAAAACTAACGCAATGATGACAAGTCAACAGACGATACAAAAATTCACATTCCACCATGTATCTATTAAAACCAGGTAGCCGCCAAATTCCATACGTGAACGGTATACATTCACATTCCACCATGTATCTATTAAAACCACGTCGTCACGGTCAAGCCCTCCATTCATAATGATGATTCACATTCCACCATGTATCTATTAAAACGGCACAGACTGAGTACACTTTAGAAATTGTAAACACTCATTCACATTCCACCATGTATCTATTAAAACGTTCTTCATATGACATATTAATTCCCCCTTTACTTGATTCACATTCCACCATGTATCTATTAAAACTCCAACGATTCTAAAGATGATAACTTTTTTTCTGTATTCACATTCCACCATGTATCTATTAAAACGCGTCGTTTGATGCGTAACGTCTAATCTCTTTAACTCATTCACATTCCACCATGTATCTATTAAAACGCCGATTGCTTATTGTATTGCGACATTCCGTACAAATTCACATTCCACCATGTATCTATTAAAACTAAGTCCCGCTGCCGGTACTTTCGACGTTTTCTTAATTCACATTCCACCATGTATCTATTAAAACCGGCTTGCCCTCTTCAAATACTTTTGCGCGGACTTTATTCACATTCCACCATGTATCTATTAAAACCATTCAAAATGACCACGTATCCGAATCAACACCTAAATTCACATTCCACCATGTATCTATTAAAACTGGTGATGCTGTTGCTTATATTTTTGTGACAGATAGAATTCACATTCCACCATGTATCTATTAAAACCCAAAATTTTTGTGACTTGTTCGGGTTCAAAATTTATTCACATTCCACCATGTATCTATTAAAACACGTGACGGCGCAGACAGCAGTCACAGAGTTAAACGATTCACATTCCACCATGTATCTATTAAAACCATATCCACCCATTTCCGGACATTCATTCAGCCAAAATTCACATTCCACCATGTATCTATTAAAACTCTTATGATTCAGCATGAGTTCCATCATACCAGTAGAATTCACATTCCACCATGTATCTATTAAAACTCGGACGCAATATCACAGTTGAGTATTCAGAATCAATTCACATTCCACCATGTATCTATTAAAACCTGAGCATTGAGCTTATATCCATTACTGCAGGTAATATTCACATTCCACCATGTATCTATTAAAACTGTTTTGGATTTTCGTAGTGGTAATTCTGTACGTGAATTCACATTCCACCATGTATCTATTAAAACTCCAATGCATAGCGGTAATAATCTGCTCCCATTCATTATTCACATTCCACCATGTATCTATTAAAACTAATATAACACATTTAGAACACATTCAATACATTGTATTCACATTCCACCATGTATCTATTAAAACGCTTATTGTTGTGGAAAAACTTACTACCTTTATCTAATTCACATTCCACCATGTATCTATTAAAACGATGGACTCAATCTTTCCTCTGCATATTTAGTGCAGATTCACATTCCACCATGTATCTATTAAAACTTTGGTACTTTGCAAGAAGATGTAAATGCCTCATCAATTCACATTCCACCATGTATCTATTAAAACATATTTTCAACTGTCATTATAAAATAAGTGTTGTTATTCACATTCCACCATGTATCTATTAAAACACTGACATCCTATTAATTATATATGCGTGTACATTATTCACATTCCACCATGTATCTATTAAAACATATATTCCCACTTATAGAAAAAGGCTTAAATAAACATTCACATTCCACCATGTATCTATTAAAACACTCATCAAAAATGATAAAATCCCCCTTGTCACACATTCACATTCCACCATGTATCTATTAAAACCGCCAGAATTGAAAAGATAATGATTTTTGTTGCGCATTCACATTCCACCATGTATCTATTAAAACGCTAAAGTGTTTGCAAAAGACAATAGTTTTTGTGAAATTCACATTCCACCATGTATCTATTAAAACGATCAGATTTATAATTGGATTGAGCAAATCAAGTATATTCACATTCCACCATGTATCTATTAAAACTGTAGGCTCACTCTCTGTCTTTGGCTCTGCCACTACATTCACATTCCACCATGTATCTATTAAAACCTCTTTCTGATACTTTCTTATTGCTTTTGCAAAGTATTCACATTCCACCATGTATCTATTAAAACAAAAGGGCAGGAGTTACCGACCGGAGCCTGTACATGATTCACATTCCACCATGTATCTATTAAAACCAGGGCTGCATATCGGGCATTTGTCAATTCTTTAGAATTCACATTCCACCATGTATCTATTAAAACAATAATTCAAGCTTGGAAAGAAGACTGTAATTATCAATTCACATTCCACCATGTATCTATTAAAACCAAACCAGCCCCAGTCCACAGTATCGACAAAGATAGAATTCACATTCCACCATGTATCTATTAAAACTGCGAATCTTGCGTTTATGGAGATTTTTGCTCATTATTCACATTCCACCATGTATCTATTAAAACGATTTTTTCACAGAGGAGATTGAAAATCTTTTAAAATTCACATTCCACCATGTATCTATTAAAACTCGTGTTATCTCGTTTTCGTTTAATAACATAATGATTCACATTCCACCATGTATCTATTAAAACTTTCATGCGCCGAATTGCGAATGTTCGCGGATATAATTCACATTCCACCATGTATCTATTAAAACCGGATACACCGGAATGGTATAAGCAATATGGTCTTTATTCACATTCCACCATGTATCTATTAAAACCGGATACACCGGAATGGTATAAGCAATATGGTCTTTATTCACATTCCACCATGTATCTATTAAAACCGAAGCAGGAACGAATAAAAATACTCGTACTGAAAATTCACATTCCACCATGTATCTATTAAAACGATAATGTCACTGAATCTCAACCAAACGGCGGTTTATTCACATTCCACCATGTATCTATTAAAACTATTATGAGGATAAATAATTGATTAAATGTTTGAGATTCACATTCCACCATGTATCTATTAAAACGAGTTTAAACTTTATCCCGCCGTATTAAAAATTCAATTCACATTCCACCATGTATCTATTAAAACTGCCTTCCGCTATGTTAAACGCTAGGCGTACATTCATTCGCATTCCACCATGTATCTATTAAAACAGCCACCGTACACATCAAACGAAAACGCTATTGGTATTCACATTCCACCATGTATCTATTAAAACATGTAGCCACAAAACCGCAACAATACGAACATGACTAATTCACATTCCACCATGTATCTATTAAAACACCACTTGCAGAGACAGGAACAACTAACATTATAATATTCACATTCCACCATGTATCTATTAAAACTAGAACAGCCAAAACAGGATGTAACTATCTTTGTGAATTCACATTCCACCATGTATCTATTAAAACCCTTATACACCGTTCGTTACATCCAGACAGCTTAATTCACATTCCACCATGTATCTATTAAAACGCAAAGCTAAAGAAAATTAAAGCCCTTGCAGAACGATTCACATTCCACCATGTATCTATTAAAACGTGTGAATGTTGCAATTGAACCATTGTTGAAACCAAATTCACATTCCACCATGTATCTATTAAAACCTGACAATGAAGGAAGTGTATGATAAATTAGAGCTATTCACATTCCACCATGTATCTATTAAAACGTAAAAATCCGAAAAACTATAAGGATTTTCAAAAAATTCACATTCCACCATGTATCTATTAAAACCTAAATTGTCCTGCCGCGTCTCAACCTCTTTTATGATTCACATTCCACCATGTATCTATTAAAACCTGATACATTTGAGGAGACGCACAGCGGTAATATATTCACATTCCACCATGTATCTATTAAAACCCGATTCAAATGTTCACCGGAGATAATCAGAAGTAATTCACATTCCACCATGTATCTATTAAAACTAAGTATAAAGCTAAAAACAATAGCAATATATTAAAATTCACATTCCACCATGTATCTATTAAAACTTGATTCTCAAAATCAAATATAATTTCGTCACGAACATTCACATTCCACCATGTATCTATTAAAACCCTTTATTACTATATTAAGCACAAAGAGTTTAATATTCACATTCCACCATGTATCTATTAAAACCGTTTTCTTAACGCACACAAGGTTAGCTGTGATCTGATTCACATTCCACCATGTATCTATTAAAACTGAATTGTCATTATCTGATTATGATGTTTATTACTTATTCACATTCCACCATGTATCTATTAAAACTCGAAGACAGTACATGATATCTATAAAAAGTATGAATTCACATTCCACCATGTATCTATTAAAACCAATTAAACGGGAAGAAAAAAGACATCAGATAGCAAATTCACATTCCACCATGTATCTATTAAAACGAAACGGCGGTAAAGGTTGCTACTCCGGGCAATGCAATTCACATTCCACCATGTATCTATTAAAACGAGAGGCTTCAAAATATTATGAATTTGCACTTTCCAAATTCACATTCCACCATGTATCTATTAAAACCAAGTTGTTTGTTAACATCAAACGTGTAGTATCTAGCATTCACATTCCACCATGTATCTATTAAAACCCACTTGCTGAGGCGGGAACAACTAATATAGTCATATTCACATTCCACCATGTATCTATTAAAACGTGTCAGTTAAGATCAACGTATGACAATCTTCTGCATTCACATTCCACCATGTATCTATTAAAACACAAAATTTCAGATAATTGCTGAGCAGTTAAAATTGATTCACATTCCACCATGTATCTATTAAAACAGGAATCACAAAAAACAAGTCGGTAATTGACAGAGCAATTCACATTCCACCATGTATCTATTAAAACAGGGTTAGTCCAAGAATCATCCTCTGTTTCAAAATCATTCACATTCCACCATGTATCTATTAAAACTGAATTGTCATTATCTGATTATGATGTTTATTACGTATTCACATTCCACCATGTATCTATTAAAACTTCCCCCTCAACGTATAAGAACCCTATCCTTTTTCTATTCACATTCCACCATGTATCTATTAAAACGGAAAGCACTGAGAATGGTTCCAATGCTTCAGGAAAATTCACATTCCACCATGTATCTATTAAAACACGATATCCGGTACATGGTTCTACGGCAATGACGATTCACATTCCACCATGTATCTATTAAAACTGATTTGGTTTCTTCGGCTCTTGATGGCTTAAATGTATTCACATTCCACCATGTATCTATTAAAACAAAAATCCACGATTAGCTTCTATAACAGGAACAGGAATTCACATTCCACCATGTATCTATTAAAACTTTAAGCATAAGGAATATAACCGATGCCCTTATTAATTCACATTCCACCATGTATCTATTAAAACGCATCTGCTCCAACCTTTTCCTCCGGTTCTTCCGATTCACATTCCACCATGTATCTATTAAAACACATTCGTCACATAAAGTGAAACAATGTTTTCAATATTCACATTCCACCATGTATCTATTAAAACTTTATGATATTTGCGTGCGCGACAACGTATTCCTCATTCACATTCCACCATGTATCTATTAAAACTACTCTGCTGCAGCTTTTCCCACATCACTTTTTAACATTCACATTCCACCATGTATCTATTAAAACAAACACTCTTTTTATCATTCTCCGATTTCTTCATATATTCACATTCCACCATGTATCTATTAAAACCATCAAGTATACAATCCGGTATTTTTCCTCTTTTCAATTCACATTCCACCATGTATCTATTAAAACTCGTGTATATATTCAAGCTGACTAACCAATTCCGAATTCACATTCCACCATGTATCTATTAAAACCCGGTGTGCCCGTAGCCTATTGTCCATACACCTGAATTCACATTCCACCATGTATCTATTAAAACCGGCGTTATCAATCGACATTGCTACACAAAAAGCTGATTCACATTCCACCATGTATCTATTAAAACTGATTCTCAAAATCAAATATAATTTCATCACGGACATTCACATTCCACCATGTATCTATTAAAACCCGATTATGATATTGGTAGTTCCTATATCCACTACATTCACATTCCACCATGTATCTATTAAAACAATTTCGTTGCACTTATTTGCTCTCGAATATGTCACATTCACATTCCACCATGTATCTATTAAAACCATAATGCTTTTTCCGGCGCTTATTCGCATGGCAATATTCACATTCCACCATGTATCTATTAAAACTTTGTCAGCATTTGTAACATCCGTCAAATTAAGCACATTCACATTCCACCATGTATCTATTAAAACAAGCCTTGTATTGCATAGTTTATGATAAACAAATTTATTCACATTCCACCATGTATCTATTAAAACTCCATCTGCCCCATAAAATTCTGCTATTCTTCCAACATTCACATTCCACCATGTATCTATTAAAACTATCAAGGGTGTGGAAGGTTTATCAGCGAAGATTGTATTCACATTCCACCATGTATCTATTAAAACTTTTGAATAGTCCTCTCCAGCAACGAGATTCCACATATTCACATTCCACCATGTATCTATTAAAACTTGCAAATATTCGCGGATACATGGAGCGTCTTTCTGTATTCACATTCCACCATGTATCTATTAAAACTGTCGAGCAGATTTTGAAACGGAGGTAGATTAATGGATTCACATTCCACCATGTATCTATTAAAACAAGGCGATATTCCAGAAAACGCAAATCTTGCGTTTAATTCACATTCCACCATGTATCTATTAAAACCGGTGAGGTGTCGAAGTATTATGAGTTTGCTTTATCGAAATTCACATTCCACCATGTATCTATTAAAACTTGTATAACAGATGATAAGTCTGAGGTTTTAACAAATTCACATTCCACCATGTATCTATTAAAACACTTCCTTGCGGACTGGCGGGCGACCTTGACCCTTAATTCACATTCCACCATGTATCTATTAAAACTGCCAATCTTGCGTTTATGGAGATTTTCGCGCATTATTCACATTCCACCATGTATCTATTAAAACTTTCGGGAAATAGATTATTATTCCGTTTTAAAATTATTCACATTCCACCATGTATCTATTAAAACTGCCACGATGTGTTTTATGCCACGTCACTTTCATGATTCACATTCCACCATGTATCTATTAAAACCGTGATTGAAGTTAATGTCATTCCCTCCAATTTGATTATTCACATTCCACCATGTATCTATTAAAACCGCACTATAAAAAAGCAATATTTTACAATGCTTTCACATCCTCTTTTTGTCGACCTTGCTTCAATAATCGGACTACACATTCTATTTTTAAATAGTATATTCCTTTTTTCTATATTTTTTCCCATTGTCGACCGGCGGCAGATTTTACAATATTTATGGTCGACAATTTCAAATAAAGAAACTGGCTTTGTCATCTTCCTTACCCCAGAACTCTTTATTCAACCATTTTTCCTGCCTGCTTTTAAATATAATAACGGAATCCAATTCATGATCAATATATTCATCCAGCTCCTGTTTCAGCTTCACAAGTTGTACTTTTGTGATATCTCCCTCAAAAACAGAATTTTGTATATGGGATAAATACCTTTTACAAATCTTAAAAATATGATTCCATCGTTTTTGTCCATTATTTTCTTTATTTATGTCATATACTAATACTACATACATATTTCACCACCATATTCTGAATCCTTCATATTCTTTTTCCCCAATCAGATGCTTGATCAGCTTGTATAACTCTAAACGCATCAGATACTGATATGTAACGGGGCGACCTAAATCTTTATGCATAATTGTCTGCTGTAATTTTTTCTCCAACTCCTGTGCAATCAATCTGGATGCATCCCTATTCAAGTGCAAATAATTCAGCTCCTTCGTAAAACTTTTTTCGGTTATCTGATTACGGTTTAATAATGAAAAAAGAAGTCGATCTCCTATCAACGGTTTGAAAATTTCTGCCACATCCAGACATAGAGAAAATCTTCTAACACCAGGTTCATGGAGATAACTTATCGTAGGATTCAATTGTGTATGATATACCTCACTAAGAACCTTTGAATAAATCAACGAATTAACAAAAGAAATCAACGAATTAATCATGTTATCAGGCGGATGCATAACTCTTTTATCAAACTCTATTTCCTGATCAATGATAACATTCCATGTAGCATAATAATGCCTTCTTATATTTCCCTCTATTCCCATTAGCTCTTGGATCGTTGATGTTTTTGGTAATTCTTTTCTCAACGAATCAATTTCTGACATATAGAAAGATACATCCTTGCCTCGTCCGTTATAATACCGGAGATTTCGGTAAATATTATCGGCAGCCGCTTCTATAAATTTTTTTGCAATGGTCAATCTCTTTCCATAATCTGTATAATGTTCAACCTGTTTTACCAATAATTGACCTGCCAGCAGCTTTTCTTTTGGATAAAAGCTACCTGTATAAAAATTATAATAATTGAAGAAATGTATCGGGATTCCATATTGAGAAATGTAACTCAAAAATGTTGTATTAAATGACATCTCTGACATGACATAAATATCATCAATTCGTTCAATCGGAATATCTCTTTTTTCTCCACCTGAAGATATAAATTGAAGTGTATTATCTTTTCTTTTTAAATCTCCACTATTGTAAATATAAAAACTTTGTCCCATTATCCCTCCATGTTAGATAAAACACAAATCATGATATGCGCACTTCCCACATATTTTTTGTTTTTCAAATGCTGGTGGTTGTTCCTGCATTTTTAACTTTTCTATATCTGCAATTATCTTCTGCAACTGTACTTCATCATCCTCTGACAGTTCTACAACAATATTTTTTTTGATCATAGGATAATCAATCTTTGCCGTTAAGCCCTTAACTCCACGTTGTTTCAAATAATATAGATAATATTTTACCTGCCAGATTCCTGCCTCTTCTATTGCTTTACTCTTTTTTATCTCATGTAATTCCTGATGCTCTTTTATAAAATCAATATTTATTACATTATCGATATTAATGTGTTTATCATCACGCCGGTAACTGTTCTCATCAAGTAGTTTACCCAACATAACATTTTCATTATCGGATTCCATGTTTATTTCATTTATGAAATACCATAATTTTCTTTTACACACAAAATAATAATAAATCATTACACCAGTAACTCGATTTTCCACAATTCCTCCTTATATAAAATTCCACTCATCATCATACTTCGTTAACGATAAGCCCATACCCCGTCCTGTCATTTCATCAAAATCATATAATAAGCATGTCCTGTGAATATCTAATCTGTCATTTATACAATTCAAATCCACACCATCTAATTTTCTCCGATCCGAATACAGATTCAGATTAAGAGTTATATCTGCCAGTTTTGCTTTCAATATCCTTCGTATATTACTGTCAACATATGGTGTATCTAAAACACTCGTTATTGCCTCTATCAGATACTGATTTTCCTGATATATTCTATCTGGAATTACTGTAATACTTTTTATTCCACGAAAATCCTCATCGATATCTTTCTTAGATGTATAATCTAACGGCTGCAACGATTTAAATTTAGCCAGATTTCTTTTTATCATTTGGAAGTATGCCGTATTCTTTAATGCGTCTACATCATAAACTTCATTCATATACTGAACTTTATCTTTTTCGGAAAAAAGCTTTCCATTATATGCCTCTAATAATTGTACAGATCTATCATATATATCACTGTCATATATTCCTTTTCCATTCTTCATACATCCTGAATAATTAACATAAATTAATACATTTGCATCGGTTATATCCTTTTTCCCTGCTCTATTACACCGTCCCATTCTTTGCAATAAGCTATCAGCCGTACACATCTCCGTATAAAGAACATCAAAATCAATATCAAGACTTGCTTCTACGATCTGTGTTGTTACCCATATACCTGTCATCTCATCATTACTGGAAAAATCCATTATCATCTTTTCCAACTGATCCCGATGTTTTCGAATATATCTGGAATGAAGCAGGAATACCTCATCTGTTCTTTGGGATAATTCTTCATATACCTTCTGTGCCTTTGATACTGTATTGCATATAACGAGAACTTTTTTCTTGTATCCATCTTCCGCAATTCTGTCAAAATCAAATTCTTCATGAAATAATGCGATCTTATGTCTGTCTGTTCCCATTGTAGCGGAAAAATCTATAAAAATATAATCTCTATCCTTTATCAACCGATATTTTCGCATAAAAAATTCTAAAACCGGCGGAAATGTTGCTGTTATGATTGCGAATTTTCCTTCCATTTGTTTTAGTTCTGACAAGCCGTAAATTAATGCTGCTACTATCTTAGGAGAATATGACTGAATCTCATCTATAATTAATTTTGAATATTTCAGTGTCGCTGCAAAAATCTCAGTGCCCGGGGCTTTATAAACAAATTTAAATAATTGATCTACCGTGCAGACAGTAAGCGGATACGAGAACAATTTTGCCTGCTCATATCTGGTATTCCCATCTGTAAATTGCCCATCTGTTCCATCAAAATAACTGCTTAGGCTATCAGAATGAAGCAATGCTACATCCTTATACATATACCTGTCCTTTATTCTGCTATATATGGCATTAGAAGAAACTTTTAACGGTAATGTATAAAAACCTTTCTCGCCATTTGCCCATAATAAAGCTGCCTCTGTTTTTCCTGATCCAGTAGGTGCTATAACTACAACATTATCATCACTATGTTCCTGCATAAAAACCTGCAACTCACGCAATGAATTTGAAAAGTAATCGCGAATCGTGCTGCATAATTTTTTCTCAGCAATGTCACTGTGTAATTCTGCTTCTTCATATCCTGCACTTACCGTCCAGTCAAACTTATTCAACAAGCCCTTTATCAACATATATTCACACCATGTTTGCTCATCTACACTTCTCAATTTCATTGTAGGATTATTCGAATACAACAGTTGATTACGATTTGCGGCAGAAAATTTCACATCTTCCTTTCCCAAATATTCCTGCAAATATTTTTTATACCATTTATCGTAATAGTCATAAAAATCCTTATCAGAAAAACTATCCTTCCGATCATGATGATAATAGACTGCTGTCAATAACACAGAAAAGTCATCGCCTGTACATTCTGGTATTTCCTGCTTAACCTGTTTCTCTGATAAACTAAGTGCACTAAGAAAACCATGTGGTATCTGCCTTTCAGCCATCCTTGTAAGTTGAGGATTGACAATTGTCTGGAAAATATAATTAGCTTTTCCAAGGTCATGCACTCGGCATGCCTCTAAAACCAGATTCTTTTCCTTTTCTGTAAAATACATATCAAAAATCTCAAAGAATTTTCCTGCACAGTTAACAATATCCTTCTCATGTTCTCTTAAAGTTTTTTGCTCCTGAACAGTTTGCTGTTTCAAAGAATCCAAGTAAGAAATGATCATCTTCGACTCATTTTCATTCAATTTATCCATCTGGCTGTCCAAAAGATAAATCAATATGTTTCTGATGTCATTTACATTTTTAACTTCCTTCTTGGTGTCATTTGACTTTGCATAATATTCCATATCGTATTGTCAATCCCTCTCTTATCTTGTTATGCGAACGCAACAACATCCCCATAGGTATCGATATATGCATTCACTACCGAAGTATCCTTCGGCATATAATGCGCTTTTATCTTTCCACCATCCGGTTTCCATCTGCGATATCCCTGCGGTGTTATCTCGTATTCCTTTGTTAACATGTAAGTCGTGCTTGTACGTCGTCCAATATCCAGTTCTGATTGAAATGGAATATAGATATTATTTCGAATCGTTGCTGATTCAACTTTCTGTAATTCAACAATTTCTACATTTTGAATATCCAGCAAATCTTCATACCGCCCTAATGATGGATAAATAATCGGACACTTCAGTGCCTGATAAATCTTATCAAAATCTTCCTTCTCAGGTATAATATGTAAAACCATCCGATTATCACAGATCAGTTCTACATGTGCAATCCCCTTAAACACACCATAATCTTTGTCTTCACCTTTGATACAGAGCTGATGTCTGCCTTCTTCATACTTTGTATCGAATTTGAATGAATATCTTGTATACAATTCTGATACAGAACCTGCGTTTTCTCCCTGGATACTTACCTGCATCTTGTGATAACTGTCAAATCCACTAATTGCGTGAATCATACCAATAACAGTTGAATATGGTGGCAACGGATAAGATTCTTTTATAATGAAACTACTTGGTTTTCTGTAGTTCGCAAGGTTTTGAAAACAATCAATTCTAATTGCTCGCTCCATAATATTCATCAACTTCCTTTTTCAACTGTTTAAATACATCTGCAACTGTCTTTGTGTTCAATGTATCTTTTAATTCTGCATCATTCTGGAAAATACCTGTCACAACTCCAACACTGGTATTGTTCTTTATATCCTCATCACTTTCAATAATCTCTCCAAGCATCTTCGTGTTTATGGCTCCATTTTCCAAAGATACTCTATTTTCAAAGAACGGATTTTTTCTTATATATCGACCACCGATTGCAAATACAGGACTAAGGTTCTCTCTTCTTCCCTTTATATCACGATATAAATACTGGATCGTATCAAGAAATTTTTTTACTCGATCTGCTTTTTCTTCTGCAGATATCTCAAGATCTCCATCCACACCAATACGATCAAGATCTATAGTGATCGTATATGAGTAGAATGACTTCTGTATCTCACTCTGTGCGATCGCATTATCAAGATCCTGGCGTCTTGCCAATCCAATATTGGTTAAAAATTCCAAATCGCTCTGATAAGGCTCTAATGATACCGCATTACTCAGTCGAACAACTGCACTTCTGGTATCAGCTCCGCCTTTTTTATCCTCTCCTTTTGCACTGGTCTTCATATAACCAAAAAAGTCAATTTCCGGATAATCTTT
>UMEZ01030637.1_pt1 | contig 27710 bp, 35 predicted proteins | sample 1964841 | NCBI WGS metagenome assembly UMEZ01 (sample SAMEA4836029, study PRJEB28245) | human gut metagenome | biome: gut microbiome; material: fecal sample | place: Denmark | collected 2008 | reverse complement strand
CTGGCGATATCTATTCCAGCCGTCATACCCAGTCCCTGCGCCTGTCCTATGCCTATACGACGCCGGACGAATTCCGCCGGGCTGTCCGTCAGCTGGCTGCGGTCGTCCGTTGATTTGCCGTATCTTGCCGTTTTACCGAAAAATTCGTATACTAGGTTAGTGGTTAGTGGCTAACTGATAAAAAGGGGGATTATATATGAAATTGTTGGAACATGCTGTCATCGCCGGGATGCCCGTGCGCAACCGTATTCTTCGCAGTGCGACGTGGGAAGCCTTGGCCGATGCTGAGGGCTATATGTCGGAAAAACAGTACCGCATCTACGATCAGCTGGCTAAGAACGAAGTCGGCTTGATTTGTACGGGCTATGCCCGCGTTGATAAAGAAGATCGGCCCAATGCCGGTATGATGGGCATTTACGACGATACCTTCATTCCGCAATATCAGGAACTGACGCGGCGCGTCCATGCTTATGGGGCAAAAATCATGATGCAGATTGCCTATGGCGGAACTAAGACGACCTTTGAACGGGAAGGGCGGACTATCTTCTCGCCGTCCGCCGTGCCAGAACGCAAGACGGGAACCGTCGGCGTCGCCATGAGCCCGGCTGATATCCAGCACCTCATCGGCGAATACGCCCAGGCAGCCAAGCGCGTCCGTGACAGTGGCTTCGATGCCGTTGAAATCCACGGTGGCCATTCGTACCTGCTCAACCAGTTCCTCAGTCCTTATTACAATCGGCGCAGCGACGCCTATGGCGGTTCGTCGGCCAATCGCTACCGCATCGTCGGCGATATCATCGCGGCCATTCGTCAGACTGCGGGACCGCATTTTCCCATTTGGATCAAAATTACTTGTTCCGATTTTTTTGAAGGCGGCCTGACCTTTGCAGAGTCGCTGGACATCTGCCGGCGCCTGCAGCAATCGGGCATTGACGTTATCGAAGTGAGCGGCAATATCCACGGCAAGGCCCAGCAGGAAATCGGCCTGGAATGGGATGGCCACGTCATCCGCGACAGCGGTTATTTCCTCGATTACGCTAAAGACATCGCCAATGCGGTCCGCGTCCCTGTCTACGTGACGGGTGGCTTCAAGGACCCGCGGCAAATGGAAACGGCCTTGAAGACATCGAAACTGGCCGGTATCGGCCTGAGCCGACCCTTATTATCGGAACCGGATTTGGTCCACCGTTGGAATCAGGGCAAGCTGCAGCCAGCCCGTTGTGTCCATTGTTCGAAATGCCGGACGCCGGAAGGCAACTACTGTACGGTCTTTGCTGCCCGGGATTCCAAGAAAGGAGCTAATAAATAAATGAAATTCTTCATTGCTTCAGATATCCACGGATCGGCTTATTACTGCCGCCGTATGCTCGACGCCTGGAAGCGGGAAGGGGCTGACCGCCTGGTCCTGCTCGGCGATATCCTCTATCACGGGCCGCGCAATGACTTGCCTAAAGACTATGCCCCGAAGGAAGTCTTTGCCATGCTCAACGAAGTCAAAGATTCCATCTTCTGTGTCCGTGGGAATTGTGATGCCGATGTGGACCAAATGGTACTGGAATTCCCCATCATGGCCATCTATGCCGTCCTGACTCAAGGCGGCCGCCTCGTCTATGCGACCCATGGCGACCGCTACAACGTAGCCTCCCTGCCGCCCATGCGGCCTGGTGACATCTTGCTCCACGGCCATACCCATGTCCCGGCCTGGCAGCCCTTCGGCCAGGATAACTATTACTTGAATCCCGGCTCGACGTCTCTCCCCAAAGACAATAGCCCGCACAGCTATCTCCTCTGGGATGGGAATACCTTCACCTGGAAGGACATGGACGGCCAGGCCTTTCACCAGCTCGTCTTATAGCATCCAGGGAAGGGATGGTTCCTATCTGCTTCATAACGGCGGAATAAGGCGGCCGTCTGCGTTTCTGAGGATACAGGAAAGGCGACGCTACCAAAGCGGCGGACTGGCATGAGCTCCATGAGGGAATTGGTCAGGAAACACTCGTCGAAAGTCTCGAGTACTGTCGGGTTGGACGATTATAGCAAGTCCCTGTATACAATAAAAAAAGGATAACGACGGCAGCCCGAAAACTGCACAGTCGTTATCCTTATAGGTCCGTAAACGGTGGACTGAATCAGTATAGCATATTTTTAAAAATTACGGTATACTAAGAAAAAAGAAATGAGGGGGATTCGTTATGCGAAATTTAGAAAAGAAACTGCGCGCCGCTATCGTACAGGCTGCGCCTGTATTTTTCGATAAACAGGCGACGCTGCAGAAGGTCGTCCATCAAATCGAAGAAGCCGGTCGGAATGGGGCACAGCTCATCGTCTTTCCGGAGTCGCTGGTCCCATGTTATCCCTATGGCTTGACTTTTGGCTTTACTGTCGGCAGCCGGTCGGATGCTGAACGGGCAGACTGGAAACGCTATTATGACCAGGCCGTCGTCGTCCGCCAAGACCTGCAGGATGTAGCCGCTGCGGCCCAAGCAGCCGGGGCCTATGTCAGCCTGGGCATTACGGAACGCGACGAAACGACGTATTCCCTGTACTGCAGCAATGTCGTCTTTTCACCGGAAGGGAAACTCGTTTCACACCACCGGAAAATCAAGCCGACCGGTGCCGAACGCTATATCTGGGCCGACTCGCATGAGCCATCCACGTATTTCCCCGTCGTCCAGACGCCGTGGGGGCCCATGGGTTCCCTCATCTGCTGGGAAAACTACATGCCCCTGGCCCGGACGGCCCTTTACCAGAAGGGCGTCAGCCTCTATCTGGCACCGAATACGAACGATAACCCTGAATGGCAGGACACAGTGAAGCACATCGCCATCGAAGGGCGCTGCTACGTCTTCAACGTCGACCAGTACTTCACCAAGGACATGTACCCCGCCGATTTGGTTGAAAGCGCAGCCGTTGCCAAATTGAATGACATAGCCTGCCGTGGCGGCAGCTGCATCATCGACCCGTGCGGCCATTACGTCACGGAGCCCGTGTGGGACCGGGAAGCCATAATCTACGCCGACTTGGATATGGATCAAGTGGTCCTGCGTCACATGGAATTCGATGCCGCCGGCCACTACACCCGGCCAGACATACTCGAACTTATCGTACATGAGTGAAAAAAAGCTGCCGCTTTATGCGACAGCTTTTTTAGTTCATCGTTCATCGTTCGTCGTTCATCGAAGATTCACACAAGTGCAAGATTAGGATATCCACAGGATTCGCGCGGGCCGCCGGTTATGGCGGCCCCTACCCGGACTGCGAACCGCGTCCGTTGCGGCCATTTCGACAAACGATGAACGATATTACCGGCGCAACATGCGGTATTTGAATTTGATTCGCTTCAGGCCCGTGGCTTTCCAGAAGTTGCGGGCCATTTTTTCGGAAATGATGTAAAATGCTGGGATGAGGAGCAACCCGCAGATGGTAGCGAAGGTCATGCCGCCGACGACGGCGACGCCCATGCCGCAGCGGGCTCCGGCACCGGCACCACTGGCAAAGGCCAAGGGCAGGCAGCCGATGATGGCCGTAAAGGCCGTCATGAGGATTGGCCGCAGGCGCAGCTTGGATGCGATGACGACGGCTTCCATCGGGTCGATGCCCTTGTCGACGCGCTCTTTGGCGAACTCGACGATGAGGATGGCGTTCTTCGCTGCCAAGCCGATGATCATGATGACGCCGATTTGCATGTAGACACTGTTCAAAAAGCCGCTCGTGTTGGCATTGAACAAAGTTGCCAGCTGGCGGATGATGTATTCTGAGCCGACGGCTCCAAAGATACCCGTCGGTACAGTGAATAAGACGGCGAACGGCATGGACCAGCTTTCATAGAGGGCCGCTAGGCAGAGAAAGGCAAAGACCAGAGCCATAATCAGAATTTTTGTCGTTGAACTGGACGAGGTGCTTTCTTCGCGGCTCTGGCCGGACCATTCAATGGTCATCCCCGTCGGCATGACGCTCTTGGCCGCTTCTTCGGCCGCTGCCATGGCTTCGCCAGAGCTGTAGCCGCTGGCAGCACTGCCTTGAATGGTGACGCTGCAGACGCCATTAAACCGGGTGATTGACGACGGCCCGGTGGTCATCGAACTGGTCAGCAATGTGTCGAGGGGAACCATTTTCCCTGACGACGATTTGACAGAAATGAATTTCAAGCTGTCTGCCTGAGAACGGTACGACGTGTCGGCCTGGACGATGACCTTGTACGACCGGCCGAACTGGGTGAAGTCATTGACCGACGAACCGCCGAAATTGGTCTGGAGCGCTGTGAAAACGTCAGACAGTTCAATGCCCAGGTTCTTGATCTTTTCGCGGTCTACCGTATAAGCGACGCTCGGCGTATTGGTGGCGTAACTCGTGCGGACACCGGATAATTCCGGCCGCTGGGAGCAGGCAGCGACTACCTGGTTGGCTGCGTTGCCCAGTTCCGTATCGGACAAGCCCGTATTATCCATGAGTTGCATCGTCCAGCCGCCTTCCTGGCCCATGCCGGGCAGTGACGACGGATTAAAAGCCGCTACGCGGGCTTCGGGATGGTTGGGAACGACAGTCTTATTGAATTTGGCAATAATCGATTCGGCGCTGAGGTCGTTCGATTGACGGTCATCCCAATTTTCTAGCGCGACATAGAGATTGCCCGTATTCGACGTAGAACCGCCAGCGTGGGTCATGACATCTTTGACGCCAGGAATCTGCCGCGTCTCTTCCGCTGCCGCGTCGACGGTCTTGATGGTCTGATTCAAGGAAGTCCCTTCAGGCATGGTGATGCTGGCCATGAACACGCCTTGGTCTTCATCGGGGACAAACGTCGAAGGCAGGACCTGGTAGCAGATGCCCATGAGGCCCGTAACCAAGATGAGGAAGACCGCAGCATATTTCAGATGATGAATCATCCAGCCGACTTTGCCGGTGTAACGGTCCCTGAAATGGTCAAAAGCCCCGTTGAATCCGCGGAAGAAGGCGCCTAACGGCCCGACTTGGATGGCCTTGTCGCCGGGCTTCAGAAGGACACCGCATAAGGCTGGCGTCAAGGTCAGGGCGACAAAAGCCGAGATGACGACGGAAATGGTGATGGTCACGGCGAACTGCTTGTACAGGACGCCAGTGACACCGCCGATGAAAGCGACGGGAATGAAAATCGAAGCCAGGACGGCCGTCGTGGCGATGATCGGGCCCTGGACTTCCTTCATGGCCGCTTCCGTCGCCTCTTTGGCAGGAAGTTTATCCTTGGCCATATGCTCTTCAACGTTTTCGATGACGACGATGGCATCATCGACGACCAGGCCGATGGCCAAGACCATGGCGAAGAGGGTCAGCGTATTGATGGTGAAATCGAGGATTTTGAAAGAAGCAAAAGTACCGACGATAGAAACGGGAACGGCCAGGACTGGGATAAGCGTCGTCCGCCATTTCTGCAGAAAGACGAAGACGACGAGGATGACCAGGAGCAGCGATTCGACGAAGGTATCTTTGACTTCGTTAATCGAAGCATTGATGAAATTCGTATTGTCCATGACGATGGTATAATCCAGGTCAGGCGGGAATGTTTCCTTAGCCTGGTCCAGGACCTTCTTGACTTCCGTAATCGTATCTAACGCATTGGCGTCACTGGAGAGCTGGATACCGAAGCCGATACCGGTCTTCCCGTTGATCTTGGAATTGCTGCTTTCGTTCTGCGTCCCCGTCTGGATGTTGGCTACATCCTTGAGGTAGACGAATTGGCCGTTTGAAGCCGATTTCAAGATAATATTGCCGAATTGTTCCGGTGTCGTCAATTGGCCTTCGACTTTAGCGCTGTATTGCTTTTCCTGTGTGGCCGGAGCCGGCAGGCTGCCGATGGTCCCGGCGGGAGCCGACATATTCTGTTCTTTGATGGCCGAGACGACGTCCGATACAGTCAGGCCGCGTTCAGCCAGTTTTTCCGGATTGAGCCAGACGCGCATGGCATAGCTGGAACCGAAGGTATTGACGTTGCCGACGCCGTCGATGCGCTGGATTTTATCGAGCAAGTAAATATCGGCGTAATTCTTGAGGAAAGCCTGGTTATACGTTCCGTTCGGCGAATAAAGGTTGGCCATGAGGACCATGTCGCCTGACGACCTGCGAACGGTCAGCCCCTGGGTCTGTACGTCGCTGGGCAGGCTGTTCTTGGCCAGATTGGCGTCGTTCTGGACGTTGATGGCATCTGTATTGCCGTCACTGTCCAAGCTGAAAACGACAGACAGGCTATACGAGCCGTCGTTGCTCGACGTCGAGGACATATAAGACATATCGTCGACGCCTTTGAGCTGGTCTTCGATGACTTGGGCGACAGTCTGATTGACGATCGTCGCATTAGCGCCGGTGTACGTCGTACTCAGATTGACTGTCGGCGGCGAAATCTGCGGATACTGGGCAATCGGCAGGGAGAGGAGGGATAAGGCCCCCAAGATGACGATAATAATGGAAATGACGATGGCGAAAATAGGCCGCCGGATAAAGAAACTAGACATGAAGCGCCTCCTTATTTAGCCGTAAGCGATACCGATGAGGTAGAAGAAGTATCATTGGCGGTCAAGGATAGACCTAATTCGTCAGCTGTCGTCATGGTGACGTCCAGATCTTGGCCTTCCTTCAAATTACTCAAGCCTTCAACGACGACGACATCATCCTTGTCGAGACCGCTCTTGACGATATAGTAGCTGCCGACCTGGTCGCCTAAGGTGACGACGCGGGCAACTGATTTATTATCGGAACCGACGACAATAACGAAGGACTGGTCCAGGACTTGTTGTACCGCACGCTGAGGGACGAGGATAGCATCCTTCAAAGGCTGGCCTTCCATAGTGACGCGGGCGAACATCCCCGGCAGGAGAACGCCATCGGCATTATTGAAGAGGGCCTTGACCGTAATCGTCCCCGTACTGTCCGAGACTTCCCGGTCGAATTGGTATGATGTCGAGATTTCGTCGTATTTCTTGCCGTTGCTCAAGGTCAGGGACGCTGTCGGCGGCGTATGGTTTTCTGGCCCATTGGCATCCTTTGCATCGGCCATGCGGAAGTTCAAGAATTCATTTTCACTGATCGAGAACTGGACATAGATAGGGTTGATCGAACCGACCGATACTAAAGCCGTATTACCAGCCGTGACATAGGTCCCGCTAGGGACGTCGTCGACAGAAAGCTTGCCGGCAATTGGCGACCTGATGATCGTGTCGTCTAAATTTTCCTGGGCCTTCTGCAAGAGGGCATTGGCATCGTCGTAACTCGACTGATTGCTGTCTACCGTGGCTTGCTGATTCGTCAAGGTCTGTTCCGCTACGGCGCCGGATGCGGCCAACTGCTGATAGCGATTCAAGTCGACGAGGGAGTTATTGAGCGTCGTCCGGGCCTTATCGACATTCGATTTAGCCAAGAGGACTTCCGATTCATATTGGCGGTCGTCGATTTTATATAAGGCCTGCCCCTTTTCGACGGGGGCGCCAGACGTGAAGTATTTCTCCACGATTTCCCCGGAGACGCGGGGCTTGATCGTGACGGCGTTAGTCGATTTGATCTGCCCTGAATAGTCGTGGCTCACAGCCGTATCCTGCTGGAGGACTTTCATGGCCTTGACTGAAACGGCAGTACTCTTAGTCTGTGCCGCATTGCCGCATCCTACCGTCAGCAGGGACAGGGCCATCAGTCCGGTCAGGACCGTAGACCGTAGAGAGAAGTGTTCCTTTTCCATAACGTAGCATAAGTATGATTCCTTTCTCTTCAACATATTTTAAACTATATTATAAGTGTATCATGAAAAAGAAAAAGCGACATGCCTAAATGTTAAAAATTAGGTGTCGCCTTTTTTTCGATAAGCCACGAAATATGTATGCTTTATCATAATTATATGACACTCGAAAGCGTCATGCGATTTTATTGCCATTGGCTACCAGTTTGAAGCGAAGATCAAGGACTTCGGCAGCCCGTTTGCACATCAGCATGCGCTGAGAAAAGATTTCAAAATAATCGATCATGGAGCAGATTTTTTCATCCAGCTCGATATCAAGGGTGATGACTTTCTTGTGCTTGTCGACGTGCAGCTTCGACGAGAGGGCGGAGTAATTGACGCGGTCGTGCTTGTCGAAGGTTTCCGGCACCTTGTTGCGCACGCGGCTGCGGCGGACGTCGCTCTTGTCGGCCAGGATGATGGCCGCTGAAATCGGGTCGAAGGCGATGCCGCTCCGTTCGTCATGCTGGCCGATGGCCGAGATGATGGCCGCAATGTCTTCCGGCGGCGCACCCCAGTCGCGCAGGAACTGGAAGGCCATGAGGGCGCCCGTGTGGGCGTGGTCTTCGCGGTTGATGCTGTTGCCCAGGTCATGCATGTAGCCGGCAATGCGGGCCAGTTCGACGAGGTGGTCGTCATAGCCGAGCTTCTTCAGGATTTTTCCGGCCGTCACGGCCACTTTCGCCGTGTGCTTGCGCGAATGGTCCGTGTAGCCAAGAGCGCCGAGGACCTTATTGCCCTGTTCCAGGTAGACATTGAGTTCTTTGGCATGGGCAATATTTTCATACGTCAATTTCTTCATTTTTTCTCATTCCTTTATTTTTTGTACTGGTCTTTTCAGCATAACAAAAGAAGGTATGATTTCTGTAAAGAATCGATAAAAAAATTGGCATTTCCAGCATGCTGCCTTATAATAAAAATATAATGAGAAGAAAGGATGATAATAATGAATGAAGTCATGAATGCGTTATTGAAACGGCGGAGCATCCGCAAATACGAAGACAAAATGGTCCCGGACGACCTCATCCAGCAAATCGTCGAAGCCGGCCTCTATGCACCGAGCAGCATGGGCAGACAGAACGCGAAAATCGTCGTCATCACCAACAAGGCACTGCGCGACGAACTGTCGAAAGTGAACAATGAAATCGGCGGCTGGCCTGAAGGCAACGATCCCTTCTACGGCGCACCCGTCGTCCTCCTCGTCCTTGCCAAGAAAGGGGAAGGCAAAGAAAAATATGACGGCAGCCTGGTCATGGGCAACCTGATGCTGGCAGCCTATTCCCTGGGTCTTGGCAGCTGCTGGATTCATCGCGCCAAAGAAGAAATGAGCCTGCCTGTGGGCCAGAAAATCCTCAAAGAGGTCGGCCTCTCTGCCGATGAATGGGAAGGCGTCGGTCACTGCATCTTAGGCTACCCCGCAGGGGATATGCCCCAAGCCGCAGCGCGCAAGGAAAACCGGGTCTATTACATCCGCTAAAACAGCATATATGGATCAATAGTGTTTCGCTAAAGAAAATACTGCAAACAACGAAAGCAGGACTCTTGATGATTGGAGTCCTGTTTTTAGTGAAAATTATTTTACAAATTTCGAAGAAGCACTCTCAACCGCCTGCCATGGTGCGATTGACTGCATTTTCCATTATGACTTTGAGCAGCCGGCATCCATCACCGAAATGATGGTGGCTTCTGTACACAATCATACAAGTAGCTTGCTAAAATAGTCACCATGAATCAAAAGGTCAAGAAAGATTTTAAGAAGAAATGAGCGGAAATAGGCCAAGCACCATCAGTACTTGAATGTTTATACCTCGGAAAATTGCTTTTTCGAGATCTTTTTTATGAATTTTTGAGTGGCTTTTTAGCGGCTTTTTTACTAGGTTTTCAACAAGTTTTTTGCCGATTTTCTTGCCGACTTTGATATGAAAAACGAGGAAATTTAGCAGTTATTGAGAAAAAGTGAAAGTGGTATTACTTGTTAAATAAATGGCTTAGTTATGCGGGATAGAAAGTGTTACAATATGCACCTCTATTCTCATTTAAAATAACTTACGATATAAAATAACTTACGATAATTTAACGTTATAAGAAAAGCCGCACAGCTGTGCGGCTTATAGGACTTCTTCCGTCTTTTCTTCCGTCCTCGACTCTCTAGGACGGAAGAAAGGGGAGTTTGCGTTCTCAATTACAGAAATTGCTCCATGGCGTCAGTGGCAGCCTTTTCACGTTTATCGGTGATGGTGTCGTAGACGTCGGCGGTGGTATAGATTGACGAGTGTCCCAGGCGCTTCGAGACGTAATCCAAAGGGAGACCGTGTTCAATCAGCATCGTGGCGTGGGTATGCCGGAAGGAGTGGAAGCTCGTGCCGGGGAACTGCTCTTTGCACCACATATTGAAGTATTTCATGTTGTTGCTCGTCATCTGACGGCCGTCGTCCATCGTGCAGACGAATTTATGCTGCGGATCTTCACGGTAAAACTGCCCGTACTGGAAGCGGTTTTTATCCTGCCATAGCTTCTGCGCTTTCAGCTCTGCAAAAAGTTTCGAGCCGAAAGAGATGGTCCGGACCGATGACAACGTCTTGGTGTCGGTGATCTTCGGCAGGCCTTTCTTGTCGTAAATCGTACTGGTGATGTGGAGGGTACGGACCTTCATGTCGACGTGGTCCCACGTAAGCGCTAGGCACTCGCCGAGGCGCATCCCGGTGCAGTAGGCAAGCATGCACGGCATGTGTATCGGCCGGCCGGCGGGGAATTTCTCGAAAATAGCCTGAATAGCCTCCGTTGTAAAAACGACCGGCTTTTTCGGCGCTATCCGATATGGCGGCAGTTTGACATTGTCCATCGGATTGGTAAGCAGATAGCGGCGGTTCGCGACGGCCCAGCGCAGTGATGACCGGAGACAGCTCATGATGCTTTTGACGGTTGCCTTGGCGTACTGTTCTTTCAGCTCCAGCACCCAGTCCTGGAGTGCTGCGGTGGTCAGCTCACGCAGTTTCCAATTGCCAAACGTCGGTACGATATGATTGCGGATGCTTACGTCGTACGCATCGACGGTGTTCGGTTTCAGGTATTGCCGAGCGTACTTTTCAAGCCACTCCTGCAAAAAATCGGCAAAGGTCATCGACGACGGCTCGAAATACGCCCCGGTCTTATCCTGTTCGGCCATGGCCTGGCGGTACGCTTTTTCGGCGTCGATGCGGGTAAAACCGCCGAAGTGCTCGTGCTTATGCCTAGTGCCCTGCTTATCGATTTCATTGATGGTGTAGTACCAGCGATTCCCGATTTTTCGTACATACATATTCTATCAGCTCCTTATTTTATACTATTTCTATGGACTGGCCGGAGCTGATGCGGTATAATATAATTGGTTTTAGGTTCAAACCTACCAGCTCCGAACACGCGTTTAGTAGATGGCGGCACATCACAAAACGCGTGTTTTTGCTATTTCAGGGAGAGGCTCACCTCAAAAACGGCCGATTTTGAGGTCAGAAGACGAGGTTGTATAGACTGTTCCACAGTGTCCCGGGGACGGCCTGGATGTACATCAGGTCCGGTATCGTGCGGGTACCTGTGTACTCGCCGGAACTGTTATACGTAGCGACGTCCGGGAATTGGACCGTCATTGCGGACTCAGATACCAGCGCCTGGCCGATGTAGGACTTACCATCGGCAAAGACGACGCGGACGTACACCTGGGCGTAGCCTGGGTACTTATTGACGTGGTTGTTGTCGACGTACATCGAGATATAGTCGTTACTGCCGACCCAGTACCACTGATCCGCGAAGACGGGCATACTGAACGCGAAGACAAGACAGAGAAGAAGAATCAATCGTTTCAGCTTCATATGATCACCTCCTTTTAAGAGACATTAGAGAAAATCGACATCGTATCAAGATAATCTTGAAACTGCTTTTGATAAAAGCTTTTCTGCTTAGCGTGCAGCCCCTCGTAGTCTTCCCAGGCGGTCAGTGCTTTTTCGGCAGCTTGCCTGGATACGAGAAAAAGCTGACTTATCGAATCAACCGTTTGCAAAACTCCGGGGAGACAACCCACCATAGCGGGAGAGCAGAGCAACTCTCCGGCAAACGTATTCGCTTCAACATCGAGCACTGCATACTGGCTGTCGGATAAGCCGAATTGGCCTTGGTCCAGGTTAAACCGAGTCCCGTCAAATTCTTTAAGATGTCCCAGGAGAATGTGTCCTAATTCATGTGCCAGCGTCCAGCGGATGCGCGGGTAGTTCGGTACAGTATCGTTATAGGCAATGACATACCGAGGCTGCTTCCCGCCGTATAGTGTAAAACCATCCGGCGCGTTAAAGATATCGACATACTCAGGCACTGTACAGCCCATTAAGTTAGCGTAATAACTGTAAGGCTGTATGGTAGCGATAACATGAGAACATATATATTTTAGATTAATCGGATAGCGGTGAATCCGTAAACGCTGCATTAAGTATCGTGCAAATAATGATGATCTTTGAAAACGCGGCCTTGCCGGTACTTTATTCGTCATGCTCTGCATCCTCCAACATTACCTTAAGCATCTTTTTCAACTTAGCTCGCTTTTCTGGATCTTTCGTCATCTGACTGTTTCTGGCCAGGATGCGAATATCTGGATCATCGAGCACAGGGATAGTATCTTTCTGCTTTTCAACAACTGTGATAGCGGGCTTCGGAGAATTACCAAGTAAGTAGTCGATAGAGACGCCGAAATAAGCTGACATTTTCTTCAACACCTCTGTACTTGGCTCTGCTCTGCCATTTTCATATTTAGATATAGCCGCCTTTTGTATATCAAGTACTTTACCCAATTCCTCTTGTGTAATGTGTTTTTGCTTACGCAGTTCCCTGACTCTATTCATAGTATAATCACCCAGCCCCTTTATATTCTGTATCTGCTAAAGATTCTACCTAAATTATAATGTTTCCATACTGGATACACAATGATTGTTTCTTAAATGGAAATTTTATTTTATTAGTATCTTGACAAGATACTTCTTGGGCGGTATACTATGAGTATCCGATGAGGAAACATTTTTGAAGGAGGTGATAAGATGTTTGAACGACTAAGAGAATTGCGAAAAGAAAAAGGCCTGACGTGTGAAGCCATGGCCGAAGCTCTTGGACTTGAGACAAAAAGCGCGTACAGCAAGAAAGAAAACGGAAACACAAAATTTTCGCTTGATGATGCGAAAAAGATTTCATCCATCTTAGGCAAGAGCATCGAAGATATTTTTTTTACCAATGAAGTATCTTTTGAAGATACTAAAAAGGCCGCATGTAAATCAAAGGAGGCAACACCTTGACTAAACTCGTATCGCTTTATAAGAATCAGCTCGTAACAGACAGTCGGCAAGTAGCCAAGCACTTCGGCAAAGAACACCGTCATATACTCGATGCAATTCGGAACCTTGAAAAGGGTATGCCGAAAATTGGGCAGACCCCTTTAATGTTCTACAAATCTACGTACGTTAATGAGCAGAACGGTCAGACCTACCCAATGTACCTGATGAACCGTGATGGTTTTTCCCTACTCGTCATGGGTTTCACAGGCAAGACCGCCCTGGAATGGAAGCTGAAATTCATCGAAGCCTTTAACAGCATGGAAAATGAAATCCGTAAACAGCAAGCCGTGCCGAAGATTTCCCCGAACCCGCATTACCGGACGCGAATGATCAAGACGGCCGTCAAGGATACAGCGGATACGGCTGCGGTCATTGCAGACGCATTTGGTGTAAAAAAGCCGATGGCTATGACGGCGGCGATGCAAATGGTTGGTGAAGCGTACGGCGTCGATATGGAGCCATTGAAGAAATTCATCCCCGCAGAAACAAATCCGAGTTACCTGACTCCGACAGAAATCGCTAAAGAACTTAGCCTAAAGACGAGCAAAGGGAATCCAAATCCGCAACTGGCCAACTCTTTGTTGAAGGATGTGGGGTTGCAGAAAAGTGTCAACGGACATTGGGTACTGACAGAAAAAGGTGCCAAATTCGGCGAATCTATCCCGTTTACTGCAAGTTCCGGACACAGCGGGTATCAAATCAAGTGGAGCCCGAAAGTTCTTGATCTTCTCAAGAAAAAGTGAGGCAATGCGTAATGCTGGTAAGAAAGAAAATCTGCTACCCGAAGCTAAAAGCCTTCTTCGTAGAGCATGGCATCCGGCAAGATTCTGTGGCTAAAAAAATTGGCACCAGCCGACCGAGATTCAATCAAAAACTGAATTTCAATAAACTGGATTTTACACTTGCTGAAGCCAGAGTTTTATGCGATGCATACCAGCTCGATTTCACTGAATATTTCATCGATGGCGCAAAGTTCGGAGGTGACCTCTAATGCCGAAGAAAGAACGAATCAAGATTGAACTCGACTACGACCGCACCAACAAAACGGTCATGGTTGTCTCTAACACGAATGGGTCCGGGCTGACACTGGCAGATCTGCACAACGAATTCGCCAATCAATACGGCGGCGGTGTTTACGCTATCATCCTGAATACGAATTCAGGAGAGCTTGTAGACAAGATCAGCCGCGTCGAAGTTTACGACGTCGACGACATCCCCGGCATAGGATATTAAGGCAGGTTTCAGCCTGCATCGTTTTTAAAGACAAGGAGCTGAGGAAATTGAAAAACGATGATCTGATGAACGAAGTAAACGAAATACTAGACCACCTGATGCATCCAGATTTTGATGCAGACCACGAACCGGACGAAGTCGAGATCGACCAGGCTCTCTTAGACCTGCAAGCGACGATGAAACGGAACCGGGTCAAATACGTCATTATGACGCACTGGGGCCGCGACGAAGACGACGGTCCGCAAGGCCGCTTTGGGTTATCCGGCACCGATAAAGATATTCGTGAAGCGCTGGGATACGCAGTCCTGCGTATCGGAACCGACAAATCAAGGCCGCTCAAAGAACGAGAATTGTTGGTAGCGCTGCTTTCCGAAACGCTGATGACTGTGACAAGACGCCTTCTCAAAGAAGCACAGGGTTCAATAAACCATGGCAAACCAAAAAATTAAGTGCTGTCTCTGCAAGCGTGAAATCGTCGGGCTGTACGTCCACGTCTACAAAGACGGAAAGTACCTGCCGGCACACCGGGATTGCCGCCCCGGGACGACAGCGAAAGGCTGGGCCAAAAGAAAGCCGAAAAAGCCCCACTGCCATGAGACGAAAGCGCTGAAACATTACAGGGAAAGCCACGAAGGAGCTGATGAACGATGAAAGACCGTATGATCTACGACGACTGCGATAGACTTTTGAGTCTCGACGAAGTCGCCGCGAGACTCAAGACGTCGTCGACGGTAGTATCCCGCATCATCAAAGCGGGCCTGCTGCCGACTTTAAAGCTTGGTCCGTACAAGCGGGTCCGGAAGACGACGTTCAACGCATTTCTCCGTCAGTATGACGGAAAGGACCTCACGGAAGTATTAGAAGGAGCTGAAGCGAAATGAAGAAGAAGAAAACCCTTTTAGGCCTGACGTTTGCCGCAGCGCTGGCCCTCGGCATCGGCTATGCAGGCTTCCAGGCCATGGCAAATCCTGACATCAAATTGACGTACTACACTGTCCAGGACGGCGATACCGTCTGGGACATCGCACAGAAGTACCGGGCAAAAGACGAAGACGTACGGGAAGTCGTATACGACATCATGGAAACGAACCACATCGGCGGCAACGACTACCTGAAGCCTGGCCAGCGGCTGCTCATCAAAGACGGGAGGGCGACGAAATGACGAAACCTCGTAACGACCTTGGCGAACTCAACGACATCCTCTTCGCCAGGCTCCGGGCCCTCGATGACCCGGACCTCAAAGGCGAGGAACTCGATGCGGAGATCCGCAAGACCGACGCCGTCATCGACGTCAGCCAGTCCATCATTGCGACGGGCAACCTGGTACTCAAAGCCGCCCTGGCCCGGAGCGACGGCATGTACCGGGACGACAAAGAAGCGCCGAAGATGCTTATGAGTGGTGACGAAGATGAAGAAAGTTAATTGGTGGATGCCGGATTCTCCGGAAGTCATCTGGCTCAAAAAGCACATCAAAGGCCGGTACATGAAAGACCTGGCCGAAGAGATGACCAAAGTCTTCGGATATCCCATCGAAGCCAAGCGCGTCCGGCAGTACGCCTATGCGCACAAACTGAAATCCGGAATCTCCGAACAGCTGCTAACAAGGGAACAGTACCAATGGCTGAAGGATCACTGCGAAGGCCTCGGCTATGAAGCCCAGCAAAAACAGATTGAAGAGAAGTTTGGCGTCCATCTCAGCATCGACAAAATCAAAGGGATGCGGGCCCGGTACAAGATGAACAGTGGCCTTACGGGGCATTTCAAGAAGGGCGTGACGCCTTGGAATAAAGGTACGCACTACTATGCACCCGGTACTGAGAAGACGCGTTTTAAGAAGGGCGGTATTCCCCCGACGGCGCGGCCGATAGGCTACGAGAGTCTCGATAAAGACGGCTACATCCGCATCAAAGTACCGGGGAAACGAAAGATGGTGTATAAGCACCACTACGTCTGGGAAAAGGCACATGGGCCGCTCCCGAAAGGGCACTGCATCGTTTTTCTCGACGGTGACAAGACGAACTGTACTCTCGATAACCTGCAATGCATCGACCGCGGCACCCACGCCAGAGCCTGCCAACGCCATTTATACACGAAGGATCCTGAGCTTACAAAGCTCGGCATTGCGACGGCGAAAGTCCTCGCGGCCCGCTACAAAAGGCGTAAATACAAGCAGCATAAAGAAAGCCAGTTGTATTGGCGGAAAAGCCGCCAGGAAAGGAAGTGATTCCCTTGGACAACTAAAAAAGAGCCGTCCGAAAAAGACGACTCTTCCCTAGTGCTTTTGTTAGATTACCCGATTTCTATTATATCGCAAAGAAAGGAGCTGCACAATGCATCATTACCTTGTTTATGTCTCACATAAGTACGGTGGCAGCGACTACAACGTCGAAAAAGCCCGCAAGATCTGCTGCGACCTGGCCGAACAGCTGCCTGAAGTACTTTTCATTCCGGCGCTCTCCGTGACCTGCCGGCGCTACTCGCGCCGTCATTACGCCGACGACCTGTCTCTGCTCTTAGAGCTCGAATCGCGCTGTGACGTCGTCTATATGACAGAAGACTGGGATGACAGCACCGGATGTTTGGCTGAATACGAATTCGCGAAAAGAAACGGCATCCCCGTTGCGGAATCGTACCCGGAACTGCTTGCCATCCTGAATTCGCTGGACAGAGAGGAGCTGAAATAGATGGATATCAACATCAAGATTACGCTGGATGAAACGCCGGCCCTGATGACGTCGTTAGACTGCTTATGTGAAGTCCTGCGGGCCGCTATCGGTAAGCCGCAGGTAGTTGCTCCGGCTGAACCAAAAAAGGCCGTCAGCGCGCCCACAGCGAAGATGGAAACGCCTCAGCCGGAAGCGGAACCTGCATCAAAAGCGGTACCCGCTGCGGCCGCAAAACCGGAAGCGCCTAAGAGCGATAAGCTCACCGAAGATGAGCTGGTAAAACTCCGAACCTGCACGGCGGCGTTTTTCCATAAGACGCCGGACAAGACGAATATGAAGGTCATGAAGAAATGGCTCATGGACAACCACGTGCCGGCGTGCAGTGTGAAAAACATCAAGCGCGACCAGCTGCCAGACCTCTTGAAGCTCTTCCCGGACGACGTTCGTGCGATGTGGGAGGGATTGTAATATGCCAGGAGTCCACGCAATACTCTCCGCGTCGTCGTCATCGCGCTGGCTGGCATGCCCACCGTCCGCCAGGATCAACGCGGAAATGCCCGAATCTACGTCGGTTTATGCCGAAGAAGGCACAAAGGCCCACGCCCTGGCGGAAAAGACGCTGCGCGGCTGGCTGGATGGTAAGACCGCTGACGTCATGACCGACGATGAGGAGATGAAGGAAGCGGTGCAGCGATACGTCGATGTCTGCATCGAAAAAATCAACGCCGCCCGAAAAGCCTCGCCGGATGCCGTCGCTCACGTCGAATACAGGCTCGACTTCAGCGCTTACGTACCGAAGGGCTTCGGCACCGGCGACATGATCACCGTCTCCGACAAGTCACTGGAAATTTGCGACCTGAAATACGGTAAAGGTGTACCCGTCGACGCCGTCGGCAATACCCAGATGAGGCTCTACGCCCTGGGCGCTGTCGAGGCGTTCGGCATGCTCTATGGCTTTGAGACAGTCCACATGACAATTATTCAGCCGCGCCTAGACAGTGTTTCAACCGACACGATGAGCCTTTCAGCGCTACTCGACTGGGGCCGCAGCATCATCCCCATCGCGCAAAAAGCGTTTAAAGGCGAAGGCGATTTCAAGGCTGGTGATCACTGCCGCTTCTGTAAGTTTCGCACGAAATGCAAGGCCCTGGCGGACTTCATCAAAGCCAAGACGAAGCTCCGAGAAGAAGCCACGCTTACGGATGCGGAAACGGCGGACATCTTACTTGCCGCGAAAGACATTAAGCGCTGGCTGACCGACGTCGAAGAAGCGGCCCTGGCCGAAGCGCTCGACGGCAAGAAGTGGCCGGGCCTGAAGCTCGTCGAAGGGCGAAGCCGCCGCGTCATCACGGACGTCGACGCGGCTGCCGAAGCGATGCGGGCCGAAGGAGTTGCCGACGACCTCATCTTTAAGCCGCAGGAGCTTCAAACACTGACAGCGCTTGAAAAAAGCGTCGGAAAGAAAAAGCTGGCAACTATCCTGGGTGATTTGATTGAAAAACCAGAAGGAAAGCCCACGCTGGTAGAAATGAGTGATAAACGGCCTGAACTCAATCTCACGAAAGATATGGCCGATGAATTCGATGATTCTTTGATTTAGGAGGAAATAAAAATGGCTAATACAATTCAGACAGGACTTTGCAGACTCTCTTATGCGTACGTTTTTGACCCGCGCCCGAGCGATGATCCGACGCAGAAACCGAAATATACGGCGTCCATCATCATTCCGAAATCGGAAAAGCGCACGATTGCTGCTATCAAGGAAAAAATCGCGCAGATGCGCAAAGACCCGAAGAACATCAGCACCTGGGGCGGCAGTGACCGCGGCATTCATGAACCGCTGCGCGACGCAGACACCGATGAACTGAAGTGCGAAGACCCGAACTATAAAGGCTGCTTCTTCATGAACGCGAGCTCGACGAAGAAGCCGAAACTTTTTAGCAAAGACCGCTCGGAAATCATCGACCCGGACGACCTGTATTCCGGCTGCTGGTGCCAGTTCATGCTGAACCTCTTTGCCTACAGTCACTCCGGCAAAAAGGGCATCGGCGTCGGCCTGACCGCTATCCGGAAGATTAAAGACGGTGAGCCGCTCGGTGGCGTCGTCGTCAGTGCCGATTCCTGGGACGACAACATGCTCGATGAAGCAGACCTGCAAGATGCCGACCAGTTTTTCTAAGTAATACGTAAGGAGCTGTACTGATGAGAACGTTAAGCATTGACCTGGAAACCTATAGTTCAAATGACATCCGATACAGCGTCTATAAGTACGTGGAAGCGGAAGACTTTGAAATCCTTCTCTTCGCCTACGCCTTCGATGACGACCCGGTCCGGGTCGTCGACCTGACGCAGGGAGAAACACTTCCCGATGATGTACGCAATGCGCTGTACGACAAAAACGTGCTGAAAACGGCGTTTAACGCCAACTTTGAAATCAATTGTTTAAAGAAATATTTCCCGGACCTTCCGGAAGAACAGTGGGAATGCACGAGAATCCTCGCGCTCTACAATTCCTACCCGCCGCACCTTGCCGCGGTTGCAAAGGCGATGGGATTTCCGGAAGACAAGCAGAAAGACACGCGCGGCAAAGCGCTGATCCGCTTCTTCTGCCTGCCGTGCAAACCGACGAAAGCCAATGGTGGACGCACGCGGAACCTGCCGGCGGACGCACCCGAAAAATGGAAAATCTTTAAAGAATATAATCGGCAGGACGTTGTCGTTGAAATGGCTATCCGAAAAAAGCTGGTAGCCCTCCGGCCGCCGAAATTTGAGCACGACAACTGGCTGGTAGACCAGGAAATCAACCGCAACGGCATTATGATCAACCGCCGACTCGTCGAAAACGCAATCCGCCTTTCCCGCGAATACCGGCAGCGGCTTCTCGATGAAGCCAAAGAAATCACGGGCCTCGATAATCCGAACTCGCCGCTTCAGGTGAAGGACTGGTTAGAAGAAAAGCTGGGGCGACCGATTGAGTCGCTCTCGAAAGAATCCGTCAAGGACCTCCTGGCAGGTGAGCTTCCCAGCGACGTACGCCAGATGCTGCTGATCAGACAGAAAATCAGTAAGTCATCGGTGAAAAAGTACGACGCAATGTATCACGCAGCGTGCATGGATGACCGCATTCGGGGCATGTTCCAGTTTTATGGAGCGGCCAGGACGGGACGCTTTGCCGGCCGTATCGTCCAGTTACAGAACCTTCGGCGCAATTCTATGCCCGACCTCGATGCCGCGCGTCAGATGGTCATTGACGGCGATTTAGAGGCACTTGAGATGTGTTACGACGACGTACAGGACGTCCTTTCCCAGCTCGTCCGCACGGCACTTGAAGCGCCGAAGGGAACGCGGTTCATCGTCGCTGACTTTTCCGCAATCGAAGCCCGCGTCATTGCCTGGCTTGCCGGCGAAAAGTGGGAAATGGACGCGTTTGCCGCCGGGAAAGACATCTATTGCGCCACGGCTAGTGCAATGTTCGGCGTACCCGTCGTAAAGCACGGCGTCAACGGCGAGCTGAGGCAGAAAGGCAAAGTCGCTGTTTTAGCTTGTTTAGCCGAAGGGCAGCAGGTGTTAACTGATAAAGGCTTAATACCCATCGAAAAAGTAACTAAAGATATGAAAGTCTGGGACGGTCAGCAATTCGTTCATCATGATGGAGTTATTTATAAAGGTGAAAGAAAGGTGATTACCTATGAAGGACTCACAGCAACACCAGATCATCTCGTATGGATCGAAGGGAACGATAGGCCAGTACACTTTATCGAAGCCGCCCAAAGCGGAGCGCATTTGCTACGATCAGGCTTTGATAGGACGCCAATACGGGTGGGTAAAAATAATTTCTTCGGAAAAAAGATATGTTGGCAAGCGACACCGCCCGTATGTATTAACACAATGCACCGGTTGCGGCAGAGTACAATGGACCCTTTTGTACAATCTTACAAGCGGTCGGTCAAAGGGATGTCAGCATTGCTCGCAGCCCAGGCGGGTACCGTTATGGTTATACCAGAGAATCATGTGGGAAAAACAGCGCTGCGAAAACCCAAAAAATACTCATTACAAAGACTACGGTGGGCGGGGAATAAAGTTCAAGTTTCCATCCGTGTTGGCCGCCGGATTATGGGTATTGCAAAACCTTGGGATTCCAGAGAACAAAAAATTGGAACTGGATCGCGTCGACAACAACGGCAATTACGAGCCTGGGAATCTGCGTTGGGTAACCCGAAGTCAAAATTGTTTAAATCAGAGAAAAACTGTATTAACAGAATTTCAGCAAGAATATTGGCCCTATGCAAAAAAGACAGTACTAAACAAATTGTCAGCGGGAGAAACCAGGGAACAAATCATCCAGGATGCGCAGAAAGCGGTACGCGAAAAGCGAAAGAACTGGCGCGGCATACAAAGACGGCTCGCGTCTATGACATTAAAGATGCCGGACCAAATCACCGTTTTACCGTATCGGGGAAACTCGTCCACAACTGCGGATATGGCGGCGGTATCGGAGCCTTAAAGGCGATGGGCGCCGACAAGATGGGCCTCTCGGATACCGAACTCCAGGCCGTCGTCAACAAATGGCGTGCCGCATCTCCTCATATCGTGCGGCTATGGAGCGACGTCGAGACGGCCATGATGAAAGCCGTCACCGGCATCCCGACGAAGCTCAAGCAGAAAGACCTGTACTTCCACCAGGAAGACGGCGACCTTTACATTGAACTGCCGTCAGGACGTCACCTGGTGTACCTCAACGCCCACATCGGGCAGAACCGATTCGGCAGCGAGGCCATTATCTACACCGGCCTGGGCGGCAGTAAGACGACGTCCGGCCGCTGGGGCAAGCTTGAGACGTACGGCGGCAAGTGCGTGGAAAACTGTATCGCTGAAGGAACGCTCGTCTTGACGGACCGGGGGCTTGTACCAATTGAAAACGTTAAACCGTACATGAAAATCTGGGATGGCTCGGCATGGGTACGTCACGAAGGTGTTATCGCTAAAGGCGAGCAAACCTGTATAAAGGTTGACGGCCTATATATGACGCCCGACCACAAGATTCTTACAGAGAAAGGATGGCGAGCAAGTCGTGAAGCTGGACGACTTAACTGGAAAGAAATTCCACTACCTGACGGTTATCAAGCGCGCCGCGAACACAAAACAAGGGAAAGCACAATGGCTGTGTCGCTGCGATTGCGGAAATTTAAAAGTCGTGGCCGCCGCAGACTTGAAGGACAAAAAATATCCGACAAAATCATGCGGTTGTCTACGCTCGGCCTTAATCAGCAAAGCGTCAAAGCGGCATGGATTAAGTGGAAAGCCTATATGGAATGTCTGGCACTCACTCAAAGAACGCTGCTTGAATCCGAAGGCCCAAGCTTTCAAGAATTACGGTGGCCGGGGAATAACGGTCTGCAAACGCTGGCAGGAGAGTTTCGAAAATTTTTACGAAGACATGAATCTCAATTACAAGCCAGGGCTACAGCTGGATCGAATCGACAACAACATAGGTTATTCTCCGGAAAACTGTCATTGGGTAACACCGAAAGCGAATGCTCGAAACAAACGGAGCAACCGGATTATTCCTTATTACGGGAAAACAGTCGCGGCACTATCGGAAGAATCTGGAATCGGTGTCACAACACTGTGTTACAGACTCGACCACAAATGGCCGCCGGAATTGTTATTAACAAAGCCGGATTTAAGAAACGTGTGTACGACATCAGGAATTGTGGTCCGCGGCACTGCTTCGCAGTCTACGACTCGGAAACCAAAAAGATAAGAGTCGTCCATAACTGTGTGCAGGCCATCGCCCGCGACTGCCTATGTGCGGCTATGGCCCGCCTTACCAAGGCCGGCTACAAGATATGCGCGCACATTCATGACGAAGTCATTCTTGAAATGCCGGAGGGCAAGGGGAGCCTCGATGAAGCCATCGCGATCATGTGCAAGAACGCACCCTGGAACGAAGGCCTCGTGATGAACGCGGACGGCTTCGAAGCAAAGTACTACCAAAAGGACTGACGATTATGGACGTGAAAATGATTGATATGACCGACGAAGAGCTGCACGCGATTTCGATGCAGCGAAAGAAGAACGGCAGCTACACCCAGCGAGCGCTGAAAGCCCAGCGCATCTTGTGGAAGCGGGCCGGATGCCCGTTTTGCAACTGGACGTCGTCGTCGAATGTCTGCCTCGACTGGTATGACGAACACAGTAAATAGATTATATGTTTGGGATACCCTCGGCGCTATCGAGGGTATTCCGAAAGGAGCTGATGAGCCTTGGGGAACGAATATGAAAACTACCTTAAATCAGATGCCTGGCGTCGGAAACGAGAGCAACGTTTCCACATTGACGGATATCGCTGTGTTATGTGCGGCGCTAAGCACAGCCTACAAGCGCATCATCTGACGTACAACCGTATCTATCACGAAGACGTACGAAAGGATTTAGTGACACTCTGCAAGCGGTGCCACAATGACGTCCACGGCTTCCTCTCTGACGATAAAAAATATTATCCAAAGCAGATGGCCTACGAAAACGCGCTCCACGATATCCTGAAACTACACAACCGGTACGAACGAACAAAGTATTATAACCAGTTCCGCGCTAAAGCGGACCAGATCATTGAGGCAAACCGAATAGAGCTTAATCGAGAACGCCTGGAACATGAAAAAGACGTCGCGAAAAACAGAACAGCTGCGTTTCTTGAATTCGACCGGAAATACGGACACCTGGACGTCGCAGAACGCGGGCGGCTCAACTTCTGCGACGCGAAGATAGGGGCCAAATACGGTCCTCTGATGGGCGAAGGCAGTTACGTACTTGGCAAATTCTATAACGCCAAGCACACGCTGATCCTCTTAAAAGCGATGGAAGAAGACCCGAATATTCGGAATATCGACCTCCATAATTGCTTCGGTGTTTCGATGAAGCGCGTCAGAGAATGCCGAAAAGCATTTAACACAAACACGGTCTCCGAGTTTTTAGCGGACCATAAATTCACGTGGAATAAAGGGCAGCTCGATTGCGTAGCCGCAGCCAAAGAAGCGCTCAAGCGCAAAGGTTTACTGTGAGGAGGTATAAGACATGGACGACAACAAACAATGGGACGTCACGATGACGATTAACTTACGCGTCGATGCGGAAACAATGGCTGACGCAGAACAGGAAGCACAAAGTGAAGTATCGTGCCACTTGGACAGTCTGACCGACTTCAGCGTCGACGATGTGTGGCTGGTAGATGAATAGGAGGACCGGGAAATGGGTACAGACGATAAATATTATAACGTTTATTTCGAAGTAATGATGCGGGTCGAAGCGGCTTCGGACGAAGAAGCTCAGCTGGCCGCGGAGGACGAGCTTGAAACGCTGCTGGACGTATACCAGGTGAACTGCACCAGCATCTGGGAGTTGGAAAAATGATGAAAGACAAAGAACGAAACAAAGCCAAAAGCCTAATGTGGCATTTCCTCGAAATGGGAGGCCAGGAGGCGAACATTCCCGCGCTGAAAGACGCCGTCATGAAGCTCTGCCAGGCGGTCAGGCAAAACACCGCAGGCCAGCGGGGCAAGAACGGCGACGTCAACTGGGACGAACTTTGGATTTATCAGATGACGGTCATCTGCGAAGCGACCGCCCTGGTATTATCCGGGAAACTTGATGAGCTGGAAGAAGGTGACACACATGATCGATAAGACGAAGGCGGTAGCATACCGCATCGTCCTCGGCGGCCGCCTGCTCTGCTGGGCGGTCGTCGGGGCCATCATTGTCGTATTTACGCTTAAATAAGGAGATGAGCTACATGACAACAACCTATAAAGACTCAGAGCTATACAAAATCTGCTGTGACTTCTTGGTCTGCGACGGTCTGGCCTACTTCAAAGCGAGGGAAGAGAACGACTCCTGCAAGCAGCTCTTACACAGCCGGTACTTTGCCGAACAGAACATGGCGAAAAGCGTACTTGCGACGCTGCCGGATCTCACGTTTGACAAGGCTTGCGACATCGTCGAAGCGCTGAACGACAAGATCCTCGACAGCCTGCTCCTCGATGCGTACTGCTACACGAATAAAAGCGGGGAAGCGTTCGTCACCTGGGCCAAAAACAGTAAAGACGCAAAAGGCTATCTGGACGCGCTCACCGGCGGTGACAAGGATGTACCGTATCACATGGAACGGATTCCCTGGGCGGACCGAATGTCTCTTTACGGCGCAGACAGTGCGCTTTTCAAGGATGCAGCGCTGAAGCACGGCTGGAAATACGGCTGCTACTTCTGCGGGGAAATGCAGGCGATGGCCGGCGAACCACATATCTTAGACGACGGAACGATTATCTGCAAAGAATGCTACGACAAGCGATACAAAGGAGCTGATGGTGATGAAATTCGATGACGTAAAGATTGGAATGCTGGTGGATATGAATGATACGGCTTTTACGGCAAAATTCCCGCTCGGCTACGGCATCGTAACACGTATCTACGATGACCAGATAAAGCTGATTTCTGTGGACCCGGTCACGGAAACGCGACGCGGAAACAGCCACCACATCCTCGAAGTAGGCGGCAATGGGGGTGTCAGCTTTTCGCCGGAACCCATCTCCGGATGCTACGAACTCCATGACCTCGTCCCGTATGATCCGAAAGCCGGCAGCGCTTTTACACCGAAACCGGGTCAGCGCTACTACGCCGTAACGATAAACGGAGCAGTGATGGAACGGCAATACAATCCCGCTGCGCTTGAAGACGCGCTCAACGCTAAACTCGGCAATGCCTATCACACTCGCGGCGCTGCCGCAAAGAACGCGGGTATGATGGCGGAAAAACTCAAGACGCTCACAGCCCTTGCAGACTCGCTGAAACTAGGTGATGACGATGACGACTAATTTACCGCTTACCGATGAGATGGAAACGATGTTTCTTTGTGCCGTCCGCTACGCTATCGGCCGGAGGACGTACATCACAGGCGTCGTCACAAGGTACCTGGCGCCGCTGTGCATAAAGCTCTCGACGAGGACGCTGCTTTTGATGAAAAACGACATCGAAGATGCGGCGAAAACGCCGGGCGGCCTTGGTATGGACGTCGATGAACGCTACTGGATGCACTTTTTAAACGATATCCGGTTCGAACTCTCTGAACGAAATGTCGATGCGTAAGGAGTTTATCTATGACAGATACATTAATTTACTCACGAAAACTCCACATCGCAACCGGCAGTAAGCGCACGACGAAGATTTGGCAGAACCGTGAATCTGAATGGCGCGACATCGTCAAGAGTCTCCAGCGTGTGAGCTACACCGGCGAAACCGTCGCGCAGTACCGCGCCATGGGAAAGCGCGATAAAGACAACAAAAAAGACGTCGGCGGCTTCGTCGGCGGCTACCTGGAGGACGGCCGCAGGCTCACGCAGAAGGTCAAGTTCCGCAGTATGCTGACGCTGGACGCCGATAGTCCGAGTGCCTCTTTTAAAGAGGATCTGACGCGTGTCCTCGGGGAAAACGCCTATGCACTGTACTCGACGCACTCATACACGAAGGAAAAGCCGCGGTACCGCGTCGTCGTACCGCTATCAGAAGACGTTGAGCCGGACGCGTACCAGGCCGTCGCGCGGAAAGTTGCGGCCGATATCGGGATGCAGCATTTCGACCCGACGACCTTTGATACGGCAAGGCTGTTTTACTGGCCCTCAGCGCCGACAGGAGGCGATTTCGAGTGTGCGGTGAATGACAAGCCGCTCCTCGAACCAAAACGCGTCCTAGCGGCGTACGTGAATTGGCGGGACTGCACGTCCTGGCCGACAAGTGCCAACGAAACGGTCGCCAGGAAGACGGATTTCAAAAAGCTCGGGGAACCGACTGAAAAGCCGGGTCTCATCGGCGCTTTTTGCCGGGTGTACACCATCCAGGGCGCGATTGAAAAATATCTCCCAGACGTCTATGAGCCGACGGACGATCCCGACCGCTACACCTACGCGGCCGGTACGACGACAGGGGGTCTTGTCATCTACGATGATAAGTTCGCCTACTCACATCACGGCACGGACCCGGTGAGCGGCCTGGACGTCAACGCGTTCGACCTGGTGCGGATCCACCTGTTTGGTCTTGAGGACGAAGAAGCAAAAGCCGATACACCGGTCAATAAGCTGCCGAGCACGAAAAGCATGCTGGACCTTGCAGCCGATGACGAAAAAGTCCGCGTCGAAAACGCCAGGGCACTGACGAAAAACATCAGCGAGGCCTTCGACGACAGTCTGCTCGTCAACGAAGACGGAAAACCGGAAACGGTCGATGACTCCTGGATGGCTGGGCTCAAGACGACGCGGAAAGGGACGTTTGAAGCGACGCCGGAAAACGTACTGCTGATCCTACGGCACGACCAGGGCCTTTTCGGCCTTCCAGCCTACGACGAATTCAGTCACCGCATCGTATCCCGCGGCGCGCTTCCCTGGCGAAAGGACGCCAAAGACACGATATGGACCGATGCAGACGACGCGTGCCTACGAAATTACATCAGCCGCAAGTACGGCATCACGGGCCGGCAGATGATTGACGACGCCCTGACCGAAACGGTCGTGCACAACGCTTTTCATCCGGTCCGCGATTACCTAAACAGCCTCGTATGGGACGGCGTACCGCGCATCGAGACACTGCTTCACGTGTTCCTCGGCGCCGACGACTCGCCGTACGTCCGCTGGGTGACAAAGACCATCTTAAAGGCTGCCGTCGCCCGCATCTTCGACCCAG
>UMEZ01000046.1_pt1 | contig 27746 bp, 26 predicted proteins | sample 1964841 | NCBI WGS metagenome assembly UMEZ01 (sample SAMEA4836029, study PRJEB28245) | human gut metagenome | biome: gut microbiome; material: fecal sample | place: Denmark | collected 2008 | reverse complement strand
CGCCGGCCGCGGCTCGAACGACGCCAGCGGCGAGGGAAGCACATAACCCAGGTCGAGCGCCACCGAACCGTAATCGTCGTCGTACATCTCGGGCCTGAACTGCTCCACACCCATCACCTCGCGCGCGACCTCGTCGAAATCGCCCATGCCGGCACGCGCCGAACGGATGCGCCGCAACGTGTCCTCCAACGCGGAGAGCACATCCACGCCGAACACGTCCGATCCGGCGTCGAAGCCATCATCCACGACGCACTGGTAGACCGGAGCGCCCCAATTCGTCCCGTCGCCCTCCAACGTGTAGTCGGCCACGGTCTCGCCCTCGCACACGATGTCGGCGATGTCGAACGGGCGGTACTCCGCGGACGGCGGCCTCCACCCGGAGGCGAACGCCTCCAACGCGTCGAGCGCCCCGTCCGGAACCGGACCGGAAGGCGCCAGCGGCTCGTGATCGGACACGAAGCCCGACGCCCCCGGCGTCACGCCCGCGTTCGATGCCTCGTCGCGACCCAGCCTCTCCAGATCCATGCAGTACGACAGGCTCGAATACGCGTCGTCGCCCATCAGCCCGTACGCGACATGCGCGCCGTACAGCTCATCCGGAGAGGAATTGCCCGCGCGCCATGAATCCGGCAGCGAATACTCCGTCCAGAATTCGGCCACGTCCCCGGCGCGCGCCGCCAACGCGGCGATCCCTGACGGGAACCGGACGTCCTCGGACTCCGCGGCCGTCGCCAGCATGTCCAGGAACACGTCCCCGTCCACGCTATCCGCCACCGCCAGGTCGCGCGCATGCGCCACGCAGCGCGCCGCCAGATTCAACGACGACACGGAGAACGACTCCAGGTCGGATCCCAGCACATCCCCGAACCAGCCCGGCTCATGATCCACGACCGCGTACCCGCCGCCATCATCCACACCGACCACGCCACGCATGAACGCGTCCAGACGCTCCGGCGCGACCGGCAGCTCCAACCATCCGCCACGCATGGCATCCGACCCGTTCTCCAGATAGACCCGCAACGAAAGGTCACTCATCGAACTGCCCCCTTATCCATGTGGTCGTCCAGGCCGGACATCACGCACTCGTCGTCGTCTCCGCCGTCCAGTCCCGCGAGGCACGCCAGCTCGTCGCGCGAATACAGCTCCGGGTCGATGTCCGGGTTCACGGAGCGGTCCAGGTATCCGTCGTCGTACAGCGTGCAGTCCGCGGCGAGGTCGCGGCCGATGGCCTCCATGTCCAGATACGGGCCGAATCTTCCGTCCAGCGCCTCGGCGAGTTCCGGATCGTTCTCGGCGACCGTCAACGCGAACGCCTCCTCGTTCGACGAGATGCCGGGATCGAAGCGGGTGCCGCCCTCATACCCGTAGAACGGGATCTCGTCGGCCTGGAGCGCGATGTTCGCGAACGCGAGAGGGGAAAGCCGATCGCTGGCCGACACCGACATGCCCTCATCGACCCAGATCTTCGCCTTCGCCGCGTCGTTCTCGTCGAGGGTGGACATCACGCCGGCCATGACGTTCAGGTCCTCGAGGCTCGTGTACTCGTCCACCACGCGTTCGCCTGGCCCGTCCGGAAGCCAGTCCGGCAGGTCGAAATCGTCGATGCGGTACTCCTCGTAACGTTCGCCGTCGATGCCGACCCTGTCGCGCAGGAACGCGTCGAGATCGTCCCGTCCCATCGGCAGCGTCGCCCAGCCGCCGACCAAGGAGCCCTCGTTGTATCTGCCGATGTTGCCCACGTACACGCGCAGGTCGTACCAGTTGCCTCCGGGTTCCGCCATGATTCATTCCTTTCGCCTGTGGGCGTGGCCGGCGCGGGAACCGCTCCCCGACGGCCACGGCCCCGGATGGGACTATCGTCCGTCCGGCGGAGGGGCCGGACGGGGCACGATGTCTACAGGAACGAGATAAGCGGATAAGCATGTAAGCACATGCTTATCCGCTTATCTGGGTGGCCGGTCACCTGGCGGGGCCCTGGACGTCCGGCGCGGCCGGGGCCATGCCCGTTCCGGAGCCCAGCCCGTACCCGTCCAGCTGCTCGCGGGCGTCGGAGAGCATGTCCGTGAGGAACGCCGCGTGTTCGGACAGGTCCTCGTATTCCGCCCAGGAGCGCAGGCTGGTCGTGGCGGGGCAGTCCGGGGACGAGGCGATGTAGGAGATGAAGGCCTCGATGTCGGACAGGTCGCGGGTCTGGTATCCGGTCATGCGCGTTCCGCCTTCGTAGGCGGAGTATCCGCTTTCACGGTATTCGGCGAGGGCGGCTTCCAGATAGTCGGCGATTCCGGCGCGGATGTCCGGATTCGCCTCGTGCCGCCCGCCGCCCACGTATCGTTCCGAGTGGCGGACGTAGGAGCTCCCGCCGAAGAAACGGCCCAGCCTCTCCTGTCCCTTCCTCGGGTCCTCTCGGTCGGCGAGGAACGGAAGCTCCCGTCCGAGCTGGTTCAGCTCCATGTCCGTGAGCTCGAACCGGCCGAACCGCACCATGCCGGTATGCCTGTCGGTCGCGTAGCATTCGCCGTGGGCGTGTCCGTTGTCGTGGATGATGACCGCCGCCTCGAGGTATTCGTCGTCCGGCATGCCCCCATGCGGGCCGGCCAGACCGGAGCGGTCCGCGAGGCGTTCCCGCTCCTCGTCCTCGGCGACGAGGTCCACGAAAAGGGTGTGCCCGTCCTTGCTGGGCACGACGCCGGCGTCCTTGTTGATCCAAACCATCATTCCTCCATCCGTCGGATCGTGGCCGTACGCATGCGCGGACGGCTGGTTCCAGCGTCCGCCGGACGGGACGGCGTGGCGGGGCACGATGTCTACAGGAACGGGATAGGCGGATAAGCGTGTGCGTACATGCTTGTCCGCCTGGTTACTAGATGGTCCTGCCGCCGGTACGGGCGGACTCCTCCATGCCGGGCGTCTCCAACCGGTCCGGATAGTCGTCCTCGTCCCACATGCAGCCGGTCCAGTAGCAGCCGTCCTCGTCGCCGTCCGTGATCGCGGTCTCCGCGGCCTCGTCGCTCCAGTAGTCCATGTCGTTCCAGTGCAGGCTCGCCTGGTCCGCGTCGTATCCGAACGACATAATCACGAACCGGTTCGCGAGCAGGGGGGATGGCAGGACGTCGGCGAACTGTTCGGCGGTCACGTACATGCCCATGCCGACGTGGTACGCCTCCTCGTCGGGTTCGATGGCGCGGGTCCGACGGTTCTCCTCGCTCATGGCCGCGAACCGCTCCTCGACGCCGCGGTACCAGTCGCGCATGCGGCCTGCGGTCGGCCCGTAGGTGCCGGCCTTCGGGAACTGCGGATGGTTGAGCCGGTCGGCGATCCTGGATGCGAGGCCGTCGGCTCCGCTGACGGTGGACGGGATGTCGCCGGGTTCGGTGAGGTTGAGCCGCGCGATGCACTGCGGCCCGTCCGCGGTGCGGAGGTACGCTTCCACGTCGAGGTGGGAGTAGTGGCCGTTCGGCTGGTCGCGGCGGAGCTCCACGTAGGCCTCCGCCTCCCCGTCGCGGAACGTGGGGGCCGTGTCCGACGCTGTCCACGATATTCCCGTCCGGGACGCCATGTCGGCCAATGCCAGCGCGAGATCACGCAGGGCGTCCTTCTCGCCGCCGACCGCGTACGCGCGGACGTCGTCCTGCGTGCCGTACGGGGTGCGCAGCCGGGCGTGGTCCAGCAGGGCGTACTCCATGACCGTCGCATCGAGGTATCTGGTGGTACCTTTCATCTCTTCGCCCACGCTCACAGTCCTTTCATGGATGGCGCGGCCACGCCGGACGACGTGGCGATGCTGGTCGGGTCGGACGTGTCCGTCGGGTCGGCGGCGAACGACGCCAGGCCGAGACGAAGACGAAGGTCCTCCAGCAGTCCGCTTCCGGCGGGCGATGTCTCGGTGAAGTATGCGGTGACCGTTTCGGCCTGTTCCCCGGTCAGGGAGACGCTGGCGCCGCTGTCCGGGTCGAAGCCGAGCGCGACGATCGGGCCGTGCAGTATCGTGTACAGCTCGCCTTCGGCCGAAACGTGCCGGTAGTCGATCTGGCTGAGGTAGCCCCTCTCCTCCATTGCCCGGGTGGCGTAGATGGCCCGGTTCGGCCCGACTTCGGACGCGCCGTCGTCGTTGACCCACAGGTCGACGCCCGGTATCACGATCGGCAGCGTGTCGAAGCAGCCGCCGACCAGTCTGGACAGCGCGTCTCCCATCAGCCCGCGCCCGTCGGTCTCAAGAGCCACCCGCCGCGGCTCCCCGTCCTCCGGAATCAGGATTCCGGTTATAAGGTCCTGCGCCATCGCCGCATTCCCCTTTCTTGGCTTCCATGCCGGGATCTCCGCCCGGAGACGTCGTGGATGGCCGTGTGGCACAATCCTCCGTTCCGCGGGGCGGGAGGACGGGACACGATGTCTACAAGAACGGGATAAGCGGATAAGCATGTAAGCACATGCTTATCCGCTTATCCGTCCGACGATCCGTCAGTAGGCGTTGTTGCGCAGCCAGAACTCCTTGGCCTGGTGCGGGCTGCCGTAACGCTGCTTGATGTATTGCAGCCCCCATTTGATCTGGGTCGCCGCGTTGTCCTTCCAGTCGCTTCCTGCTGCCGCGAGCTTCGACGCGGGATAGGACTGCGGGATGCCGTACGCGCCCGACGTGGGGTTCGTGGCGTTCCACCGCCAGCCGGACTCGTGGGTCCAGATCCACACGAGCGCCTGCCAGTCGTTGTCGTTGTCCCATTCCTTGTAGCCGCTGGCGATCATCTGCCTGGCGATGCCCTTCGCGTCCTCGGGGCTGGCGTGGTATCCGTTTCCGCTGTACCTCACGTTCACCGTCCCCGTGTCCGAATCGTCCGACGAGGAGGCCGAGCACGTCCATTTCGTCGACGTCGCGGACGAGCCCTGCGAGGATGACGAGGTGCCGCCGGACGGCTTGCTCGCGGTGGCGGCGCCGCCGGACGGATACCAGAAGGTCGCGCCCGTGCCGTGGATGGGGATGACCCGGGTGTGGATGGCGGCCACGCCGTTGGAATTCCTGAACCCGGCGCCGCCCTCGCTGATGTGCACGTTGTCGCCGTCGACCTGTTCGACGACCGCGACGTGCCCGTACTTGCCGTCCGCGTCCCCCGAGCCGGGCGCCCAGGAGATGATGCCTCCGGCCTTGGCTCCCTGTTTCCAGCCGTGCGCCTTGGCGGACGCTCCCCAGCTGCCGCCGTCGCCCCATGAGCCCTGGCCGAGGTCGTGGCCGAGCGCGTGCTGGCGCATGCACGCCCACCAGGTGCATTGCAATCTGGAGCCGCCGTAGAGGACGTTGTAGCCCGAGCATGGCGTCACGTAGTTGGGCCACATGCGTTTGATTTCGCCCTCGGTCTTGCCGATGAGCTTCGTCCATTCGCCCTTGGCGGTGGACGCCACCGTGCTCGACGAGGCCGATGACGAGGACGAGGAGCCGTCCTTGCAGCCGGCGAGGTAGTGCAGCACGTCGAGGGGGTTGCACGCTCCGGTGGTCATGACGACGCACAGCACGGCGACGATGGGAAGCAGGCGGCGGCGGAACGGTCTGGGTCGGCCGCGTCGTGGATGGCCGGGCATGTCAGTCGCTCCCGTCGTCCGTGCCGATGTACCAGAACGGCCGTTGTCCGCCGACGGTGATCTCGACCGGACGGCACGGACGCTGGTTCGTGCCGACTCCGACGGAGCCTCCCGCGAGCCAGACACGGGTGCCGGCGGGCACGTCGTCGATCGACGTGTATCCGGTCTCGTCGCCGTTCTTGTCCATGAACGGGTGGTCGGCCGCCGCGGGGCAGGCCATCGTCACGTACCACATGCCGTCGTCCATGGGGATGGCGACCGCGTCGTAGTATTGCGAGATCACCGACTGCGGGTCGGTCGACGACGCGATGGACGAGCCGATCGACTCGGGAATGTCGAAGAAGACCCGGTCGGAGCCCTGCATCCATGATTGGGTGTCCTTGACGATTCCGTCCGTGTCTCCCTGGTACGTGCGGTCGGTGGAGCAGTCGTAGGACTGGATGATGAGGTTGTCGGACTGGCGGCCGGTGCACAGGAGGTCCGGGTTCAGCCTGCGCTGGCTCCACCAGTAGCGCGCCATGTTGGAAGGGCCGTGGGACTGGCCCGCGATGTCCGGCTGGAAGAGCTGCTGCATCGTGTCGTTCCATTCCTCGTCGGACGGCGCCGGGTCGAGGATCCTGTCGACGGTGTCCAACGCGACGTCCACCGGGCCTCCCTTGCCTCCGACGGGCTTCATGGACACCTTTCGCTCGTCTCCCTGCTGTTCCTTGACGATGGAGAGGACCCGCTGGCGGGACCAGTCTCCCGGCGTGGGGATGCCGGCGGCCTTCAGCCCTCCGTAGCCGCCGGTTTTGGCGGTCTTCTTCCCTTTCGGGGATTTGGCCGGAGTCGACGATGACGCGTCGGACGCGCCGCCGGTCGCCTTCGAGGACTCGTGGTTGACGACCATGCCGAGGGACACCACGAACACCAGGGCCAGGAACATCGCCAGCCAGCGGACCGGCCGCGGCAGAGGACGAGGGGCCTTCCTTCCGGCCATCACTCTCCCTCCGTCCAGGCTTGGCTTCCCTCGCCGCCGCCGCGGTCCGTGTCCGGCCCGTCCGACGCGGACGGTTCGGAAGAGGATTCTTCCTTGTCCGCGAGCTCGTTGACGATGCGTTCCACGTTCCTGATGTCCGCGACGCTGTTGCCCGCGGCCTTCGCGTTGGCCCGAAGCTCGCCGTCCACGCGGGCCTCGAGTCTCTTGACCTCCGCCCGCATGGCCTTGAGATCCGTCAGTCCTTGGGCGAACGCCTCGAGCGCGTCCATCCTGGATCGCTGCGATTCACGGATCGCCTTCGATATGTCGCGCCTCCTGTCCCGCGCCTTGTTGCTGTTGGACAAATTCGGCTCCTTGTCTCGGTCGTTGATGTTTCCCCTGCAAGGATGGGCCGAGGAAGGGCGGACGGCGGGGCACGATGTCTACAAGTTTTCCGGCCGCGCGGCTCCGGGCGAAACTTGTAGACGCCGTGCACCGCCGGCCGTGCGGGCCGGCGTCATGATGGGAGGGCCATTCGACAACCAGACAAGGAAGGAACAGGAATGAAGAATCTTCTGGAGAAGGTCGCCGGCATGCTCGGCGGACTGTGGGATTGGACCGTGCATCTGAACGGCGGTTTGCAGATCGTGCTCGTCCTCCTCGCGGTCGTCATGTCGGGCGTGTGCGCGATCGTCGCGAAACGCATGCAGAGTCCGATGATGGACATGGGAGGCAGCGTCGCGGGAAGGACCGCCGTGAGCATCGCCGCGTACGTGTTCGGCGTGGTCTTCTTGATCGTCGCCCTGTTCGGCGTGGCCGCGGTGTTCGCGCCGCTGCTTGGTTTCGTCAAACTGTGACGCCGAGAACGAACAATCCGGCCGCGCCCGTCATGGACGCGGCCTTTCCATATCCCGGAAGGCCCGGGATCCATCTAGACAACGGTCGGAAAGGAACAAGAAGGACATCATGGGAAGACTCATCATCGCGGAGAAGCATTCCGTGGCCCAGGCCATAGCCGCAGCATTGGGAGGAGGGAAGACCGAGGACGGTTGGATAGAATGCGGCGCGGACGCGGTCACGTGGGCCCAGGGGCATCTCGTCGACCTGCTCACGCCGGACGAGTACCAGGGCCGGGGCTGGGACAGGTGGAGCATGGACGTCCTGCCGCTCGACCCGACGGGCGGATGGAAGTGGAAGGTCAACAGGCAGCGCGGAGCGGACCGCCAGTACCGCGTCGTCGCGGGTCTGCTCAAGTCGGACGAGTACGACGTCCTGGTCAACGCGTGCGATCCGGATCGTGAGGGAGAGAGCATCTTCCACCGCATCGTCTCGTACGCGGGCGCGCGCAAGCCGATGCTGCGGCTGTGGGTCGCGTCCCTGGAAGAGGACGCCATACGCGACGCGTTGGATTCGATGAGGAGCGAGGACGAGTACCGGGGGCTGGCCGAGGCCGCCGACATCCGCGCGAAGGCCGACTGGCTGATCGGCATGAACGCGTCGCGCGCGTACACGCTCGTCTACCACAAGCGCATGTCCGTGGGACGCGTGCAGACCCCGACCCTCGCGATGGTCGCCGACCGCGACCGGCAGATCGCCCATCACGTCGAGAAGCCGTTCTGGAAGGTCGTCGTCCCGATGGGCGGATGGACGCTCACCGGCGAACGTCTCGACGACAGGACGGACGCGGAGGCGCTGAAGTCGATCGTGGACGCGCCGGACTTCACGTTCCAGGTGTTCTCCGTGCAGCGCAAGACCGTGCATGAGCGTCCGCCGCGCCTGTACGACCTGACCGGATTGCAGAAGGATATGAGCCGTCTGCACGGGCTGACCGCCGCGCGCACGCTGGCCGCGCTGCAATCCCTGTACGAGAAGAAGCTGGCGACCTATCCCCGCACCGATTCGCAGTACATCACGCACGACGACCTCGACACGTTGCGAGATCTTGCGAAGGGTCCGGGACGCGTCGACGGCTTCGTCCGCATGGAAGACCTTCCCTCCGCTCCACGGTTCGACCTGACCGTCGACGACACGAAGGTCTCGGGACACACCGCCATCCTCCCCACCCGCAACGTCGACAGGACCGTGCTGGACGGATTGAGCGGGGACGAGCGTCTGACGCTCGTGCGCGTGGTGCGCCGCATGTGGGAGGCGACGGCCGACGACTACGTGCATGACACGGTCCAGGTCATCGCGAACCTGGATCCGCATTGGTGCGAGAGCCATCCGGACGAGGGATGCCGCCTGTCCGAGGGCGAATGCCGTTTCACCAGCCGTTCCGACCAGCCCGTGAGCCTGGGATGGAAGGCGATCGAACCGGCGAAGGCCGACCGCGGGGACGACGCGGAGGAGGAAGAGGCGTCTTCCGCCCGCAACGTCATTCCCGTGAACCTCTCGACGGGAGTCTCGTTGAGGCCGGTAGGCGAATCCTCCATCGCGGAGGGCAGGACCAAACCGCCGAAGCCGTTCACCGAGGCGACGCTGCTCGCCGCGATGGAGCACGCAAGCCGATACGTCGAGGACAAGGACCTGAAGGCCGCTCTGGACGATGACGAATCGCATTCCAGCGGCATCGGCACGCCCGCGACCCGCGCCGACGTGATCGAAAAGCTCGTCCACGCCGGATACATGGAGCGCAAGGGCAAACAGCTGCGCTCGACCGAGGCGGGACGCACGCTCGTGGACGTCGTCTCCCCCAGGCTCCGGGACGTCTCGCTCACCGCGGACATGGAACGCAGTCTGGGCGACGTCGAACGCGGCGGCGCACATGCGGACGCCGTGTACGAGGAGTTCCGCGGATACGCGCGCGCCATCCCTGCCGACGCCGCCGCCAACGTGAAAGCCGAGCGCGTCGGCCAGAGCGGCGGGAAGACTGAATCGTATGGCCGCTGCCCCCGCTGCGGCGGGAACGTCGTGAAACGGGGCAAGACGTGGACGTGCTCGACCAACCGCAACGAGAAGCAGGCCGACGGCACATGGAAACGAACCGATGGATGCGGGTACCGGGTCTTCCCGACGATCGCGGGCAAGACCCTCACCGATGCGCAGGTGCGGAAGGTCCTCGGCGGTCAGGCCGTCCTCGTCAAAGGATTCACATCGAAGAGCGGGAAAAAGTTCGACGCCCGGCTGGTCGCCGACAAGGAACGCGGCGTCGCGTTCGATTTCGGCAAATGACCGGAAACATGTAGACGCCGTGCACCGTTCGTCCATCCGAAACATGATTGGCTTGACCATGTGGATGGGGACGGGGCGCATGCAATCCCGGTTGGGATGTCGGAAGACGCCTCTTCCAAAAAAAGGAAGAGGCGTCTTCCGAAAGTCATCCGAGATGAGCAGTCGAAGGGCGGACGAGTCCGTCCGCAAATACGGAAAGGATGTTGAGGGATGAGGAACGGCAAAGCGTTTCCGCACCGCGTCAGCGCAATGATCGGCAACGAGCAGTACGAGCATCTGAAAAAGGAGAGCGAGTCGCACGGATACCAGATCGCCCTGATCGAACGGTGGATGTTGATTCCACAGAACGTTGATGACCTGTATGCGGGAAGTCTGGACGATGCGGACAGGATGATGCGGCGGCCGCTGCCGTCCGGAACGAGGGGCGTAGGGAAGAGACGGTGCCGGGAATGCGATTTCTGGCTAACGGACGCCGGATACGAGGCGGTGACCCGGTGCGCCGTAAAACGCGGGCTCGTCCGGTCTGCGTATGTCGCCGAGGTCATCCACGAGCAGATCCGGATCGCGAACGAATCTGGGTGGCCGCTCCCGGACGGCATCACCAACGAGTCCGTCGAGAGGGAAATCCTTGAACTGCTACGCAGCATGGAAGAGTCCTCTTCCGCTCTATGAGCCGTGAAAACAGCAAACGGAACCCATACGTAAAACGTGTGGTCTACCGGATGGAAAGCATATGCGAACCATACGTAAACCATACGCAACGCCATGCGTGGCGACATGCATGGCAGCATACGGAACCCATACGTAAAACGTGTGGTCTACCGAAAGTTAAACATATGTAAAACGTCCGGTTTCCCGAACGTTGCCAAAAGCTGGTGTAGCAAGTTATACGGTTTGTGCGCACAAACCGAAATTCCCCCGACCGCGCCATGGCGGTTGGCATTGACCCGAGTGCCGAAGGCTTTTGGACGGCGCCGCGCGCGGCGCCGTGACGGTGTTTTCGACGTCGCCGGCGATGTCGGCGAGGGCGAACGGTGAAACGGTCGCGATGTCCGGAAACATGGAAAGGAGCATGAGCCCCATGGGCAGGAACCAGCAGCGCAGGACGGGACGGACCCGCGGCAGGCGGATCTTCATCCGCGTTTCCGACCAGGAATTCGAGGAGATCCGCGCGGCCGCGGGCGCGAAGGGCGTCAGCGTCTCGCGTTACCTGGTCGAGGCGCACGAGACGTGCACCGACCTCGAAGCCGCGAAAAAGAGATGCGAGACGGGCCCCATCGTCGAAAAACTGGAGGCCATCAGAATGGAGATCTGGCATATCGGCCACAACGTCAACCAGATCGCGCGCAACACGAACCGCGACATGAGCGCGAGCATGGACGACGAATACTCGGCCGCGAAGGCCGTGAGGGACTGCACGCGCCTGTTCGTCCAAGCCTCAGACACCATCAAACGCCTGTCGAGTCAGATTGACCGCTGAACCGTTCGCCAGCCGGATAGAAGGGATGCCATCTATTAAGTCGGGATCACGGGAGCGGGGAGATGGACGAAGGAAAACGAAAGGCCTTGGAATCTCTGCCAAGGCCTTCGCCGATCGGGTTCTCCCAATCCATGTGAACGGCTATATGTCCGTTCGATCCCGAAGTCAAGCTCGGCGGCGACGCAGACGACGGGCGCCATCTTTCCAATGTTGGAACGTCAGCAGCGGCCGCGGACACGATGGTTTGGATCAGACCGTTTACCGGAATGAGCAAGCCCGGTCAGGGAAAACGCAAAGAGAAACACAGACAGATACCTAAGAATTCTCATGGCATGATGGTGGACGTCGTGTCGCTCTGCTCCTGCCGGTTCGTCAGCGACCGTCTTGTCCGGATGACTTTCCGCTTCCATTTTCGGAGCTGTCTGATCGACCGTTCCTCCCTCCTCCGACAGTTTCGGCGCATGCAGAAGCACGACTGTCAGAACGAGAAAAGAACCCGATAGGGCAACCGCACCAATGCAACGAATGAGACCGCTCCACCAGTTAACAGCCATGGCGGCGACAAGCACGGGCAAGGAGACAGTGAGGAGGCACGACAGAACGAGGATCCGATATTTCCATACTCTTCTCGTTTCCTCGTACTCATGCAAACGCTTGTATGACTTCTCCATGGCCTGCGTGAACGAAGCATCCGTCCCACTGCCTCCATCACGAATCCGTTCCAAGATGTCGAGACGGAACTGTTTCCTCAACGCCATGTGTGTGTATATCCGTTTGCCAATCATTGCGGCCAGTATGGTCAACGGGGCAGTGACTGCAAAAGCGATAAGAAGCTCATCCACCACTGCGGCACCGTTCACATCTTGAGACATGACACAGACCAGTAGCAGCAGTCCGACGTCAATCCCATATAAGCCTCCGACGAGGAAAAGCGAAAAATAACCGCATACCAGCTCTTGCTGGTTTGCCCAGAATCTCAGTCCCTTCCGCGTGTAAGTCTCGTAGGCAAGGCGTTCCACGGCTTCGTCGACAAGAAACTCGCTGTGGGCTCTGATAACAGATCGCTGTCTTTCACCCGCATGCGATTCCAATTCCGCCATTTCCTCGAGTTCCTTGATGATGCGGGAGACATCCGCCCTCCATAAATCGGGAACACCGTTCAATAATTTCAGGACAGTGGTTAGAAGATTCTTCGACATTTTCTCGATGTCCATTCCTGTTCCTCCATATGATTCCTGTTATACAGGCATGATATAAAAGGGCTGTCGTGGTTTTCCCTTTTTCCCGGAATAAAATTGTCGGTTTGCTCCAAGCTCGCTTAGACATCGACGGATCGTTCCAGACATCTTTGGATGGGATATGACCGTTTCCAATCACGAATCTGTAGACACCGTGTGCCATCGATGGTCGGTTTTCAACCGAGGATAAGGACATGATTCCGAAGATCAGCAGAGGCTCGGATCCCGCGGGACTGGTGAAGTATCTGTTCGGCAAGGGACGGCACAACGAGCACGCCAACCAACATCTCGTCGCGTGCAGCGACGACCTGCTCGAATCGTTCGACTTCGACGGACATCCCGACGAATCGTACGCGAAAATCGGGGAACGCTTCGACCGACGCTACCGGGTCAGGGAACGCAAGGACGATCCCTTCCCCCGCGACCGGCGCGGGAAGCTCAATCCCGGCGGAGAGCACGGCAAGGACCGCGTATGGCACTGCTCCCTGTCCATCAAGGCCGGCCAGGGCATCCTCACGGACGGGCAATGGGAAGCGATCGTCCGCGACTATCTGGAACGAATGAACATCCTGCCCGAAGGCGCCCCGGCCGGCGTGACATGGCTCGCGGTGCGCCACGGATTGAGCCGGAACGGCAACGACCACGTGCACGTGATGGTGCAGCTCGCCACGGACGACGGATGGATCAACACGTTCAACGACATGAAAGCCGCGCAGAGATCATGCCGCGGAATGGAACGGGAACGTCCCGAACTCGTCGAGATCGACCGGTCGAACGCGGAAAGCCAGGTCAGGTACAAGTATGCGGAATGGCGGCGCTGGGCCGAATGGAAAGCACAGGAGGATTACGACGGGCCGCTCCCCTGGCATGCGCTCGACGGGGACGAACGCATCCGGCGGATCGCGGCCGTGGCCGCGGAGACGATGCCGAAACAGCATGTCGGCCGAGTCGTGGAGGCGTGCGCGAAGGCGTCACGGAGCGAGGACGAGTTCATACGCCGCGTCCGGCGCGAGGGCTTCAGCATCGACCCGCGTCTACGCAAGGGCGTGGCAAAGGGATCCTTCGACTCGCCGGACCAAGTGGTCGGATACCGGATCACCTGGCGCAGCAGGGACGGCTGGACGGAACGGTTCAACGCGACCGACCTCGGCGCGGACATGCGATTGAAGGAACTAAGGAACGGTTGGACGCATGACGCGCGCTCCGAATCATTGGCGGTACAGGAATGGCGCGCGAGCATGGAGAACCGTCCCCCGTTCCTCGCCGACGGCCTGGAGCGCCGGCCTGCGAATCTTTCCACGCATGACATGGAAAGGCTGATCGACGAGGCGTTCCACGTCGCAGTGAACGTGAGATACGGGGAAGGCGATCCGGAAGCATACGACGAGGCGCTGCGCGAGGGACTGCGCGTGTTCGACAGGCTGTCCGAACGGTACGGGCTCGGGGATGGTTTCTCGGCCGAGATCATGAAAGACGGGCTCTCGGCCGAGACGCCCGACGCGATCGGAGACGATGGGCTCGATGAGAATGGGAAAGCCCACAAGCTCTGATGCCGCAAACCGCGGACCAGTATCATCTCATGGGACCCGGCCTCGTCTCGGCCGATATGCCGGGGATCCCGATTCCAAACGGTTCGGCCGGAACGAGGTCCCAATCGCCGGGGCGCGCGCCGGACACGGCCGAACCGCGCAGATCCTCCCATGCGGGGACGAACACGTTCTCGTACCGCCATGCCATGACCGCTTTGTGGTATTCCTTGAAACCTTCGGGAAGGACGGTCACCCCCATGGCCTGTTCCGGGATCGAATCGATCAGGGAATACAGTCGGTCGGGCTCGTAGCGTTCCATGAACCGGCCGAACGCCAGCGTGCACTGGGGGTCCTGTCCAGACGCGATGTATTTGAGCGGCGCGATCGGCTTGCCTTTGTCGGTGATGTAGCATGACCTCACGTCGAGGGCGTCCTGACGGATCAGTTCGTCTTTGGACAGGCGCCGTTCGATCGCGGCTTCGGTCCGTTTGTTGTTGAACGAGTTGCCGTTGTCGTACACGGGCGCGAGCCGGTAGTGGCCCTTCCTGTCGGACAGGACGCCCCAATTGGTGTTGTTGCGGTCGATGTTGCGGATGAACGCGTCGGTGACGAACATGTCCCAGAAACGTTCCCGGACCCCATCGATGCCGGCGAGCTCCGGGATGCGGTTGATGGCGGCCCTCACATCGGCCAGCACCACCCCCGACCCTGTGGAGGCGGATTCGGTGAATCCCGGTTCGTCGTCGGACAGGGAGTTCTTCAGATCGTGGAACTCCACCAGTTCCCAATCGTCATCGGTGAAATCTCGGCACGCGCACACGACCTTGCCTCCTCGGATACCCAGCACGGTCTCGTGCACCGGGATGCCCAGCATCCCGTAGACGTGCGATCCGAGGAATTCCGACAGGGGCGCCGTCGTGTACGAGGGAACCGAGCCTTGCAGACGTCCCGTCGGCCCCGGGAACTTGAGGATCCAGTTGCCCCCGTTCCAGACGACGCCGACCTTGCGGCCCGCGTTTCCGGCATAGAACCTGCGGGATTTCTCGCACCCCTCGAAATCAATCAAAGCCATCATATTCCACGATTCTACCGGCCGGCGCGGCCGAATCAACCGCATTCATCCCACAGGAGGGAGACGACGACGGCTCCGCCGCCGCGGACCGAGACGTCGGCCGCGTCCTACCGTCCGGCCCGCTTGACGGTGGGGACGTCCGGCAGGGACGGTTCCATGGCCGGCGCCGCGGGCGGCGTGATCCTGGCCTCCTGCTCGGGACTGTACGCGCCGAACAGGTCCGGACCGTCCCATTCCTCCGGCTCGTACAGGTCGACCAGGTCGGTCTTGTCCTCTCCGGTGGTCTCGCCGGAAGACAGGTCTCCCCCGGTCTCGGATTCTGCGGTCCTCTTCCTTCTTTTCTCCGGGGCCGGCGTTTCGGCCGAAACGTCGTCCCTCTTTCCCTCGTCCGCCGTCGAACTGCCTCCGGAAAGCATCTCGTCCCGCTTCTCCATGTCGGATCCGGACGGCTCCGGCAGGTCGGAGGCTGGGGCCGCGTTCTCGTTCTCGTTCATGGAGCCCTCGAACAGGCTGGACGGCTCGTCGCCCTCGCTGCGGTTGTCCCCGCCGGACGATTCCGGCAGGCCCGCGTCGCGCAGGTGGCTGATCTGCTGGCCTGCCTCGTCGACGGACACGACGGCCTGCATCATCACGCATTCGGAGATCAGGTCGTTCCTCTGCCCGTTCCATCCCTCCCCGTTCTCCGGGGCGACGTGGAACGTCTCGCCTTCGTGTCGGGCCCTGAACTCGTCCGGGGACGCGTCGTCGTGGTCGAGCTTGACGGTGAAGCCGGCCTTCTCGAACGCGGCCAGGGCGTCCTCGAGGGCGGGCGTGCGGTCCACGTAGGTGATGGTCACGTTGTTCATGACGCGGTCGGCCTGCTGTCCGATGGTCTCGCCGGGATGGCGCTGCGACCATTCCGCCTCCATGAGGTTGCGCGCCCGGTTGAGCTGGGCAGCGTAGCCCGGATCCGTGCCGACGAGCATTTCGCTGACGTTCCAGGCCTTCAGCAGGCTTGTGTCGCTCAACGGGGAACACCCCCTCGTGCCGAGCACGGTCGCGTTCAGCACGCTCTCGAACCCGTTGTTCAGCTCGCGTCTGTGGGCGCTTTCCCAAGACAACAGGCGGGCTCGCTGCGCCTCCATCTCCTTGATCTCCGCGGCCTGCAACCTCGCCTGTTGGGCCTGTTCGGCCTTGCGCTCCCTTTGCTGCTGCTGGATGTCCGCGCTCAGTGAGCGGTGGAGCATGCCCAGCTGTTGGGCCATGTTGCTCCATGTGCTGTTGAGCAGCTGGTCCAATGCGTCCTCGGGATCCATCGCCGACATCATCGGTCTCCTTCCTGTTGATTCCTACCGATCGCGTGCAGTTTTATGTTCGGCCGGCGCGGCGGGCGTTCCCTGTCGGGGATGGTCGCCGCTGCCTCCTCCATCTCCTTCGGGCGCACCGGGCGCAGGGGCTCCATGGCCTTGCGCCGCCAGCCCTTCGGCGGGCGTTCGCATGGCAGCGGCTCGCCCGGCCCGGTCGTGTGCTCGTTCTCGTCGATGCCGAGCGAGGCCACGAGGCCGGTGTCCTTGTTGAACACCCGGTCGAGCAGGCCGAACGCCTGGATGTTGAAGATCATCATCTGGCCCGGCTGGCGTCGGGCGTTCTCGTAGGCGCGCCACAACGCGTCGAGCTGGTAGATGAGCGGCGGGTACCGCCACCAGTCCGGCACCCACAGGAACTTCGTCATCACGCCCTGCTGGTAGGGCCACATGTTCGCCACGTGCAGCTCCACGAAGCTCGCGAGGTTCGGATAGTACGTGTCCCGCATCTGGGTTCGCGCGCCGAACTGGCCTATCAGCGCCTTGCGTTCGGCCTGGTCGTCGCCGATCTCCCTTGATTCGGGAATCGAAAGCACGTCCTCCCCGTCGGGCTCGCCATCGGCGCCGTTCTTCGGCTCCGGCGTGGCGTCGGTTTCTCCCTCATTCCCCTGCGCGTCCGGGACGGCGTCTTCGGCCTCGTCCTTCCCGGTGTCGTCGGACGGCGTTTCGTCCGAGGGTGTGGCGGGCGGCGTCGAATCCCGATTCCCGTCCGTCGGAACGCCTGGGGCGGCGGGGGTCGTTTCGGCCGCGCGCTCCCTTTCCGCCAGCTCCAAGTCCTCCTTGGTCGAGATCGCGAAGTCCTCGGCGGCCAGGCCGGCCTTGTACGCGAACAGCCATCGCGTGAACGGGATGGTCAGCCCGTACCGGGTCACGTCCTCGACGCCTTCGACGGCGAGGTTCGCCGCGGCCACCGCCGCCACGTACGCCATGTCGGGATCCGTGGGACGGTCGGCGTGGTCGGGGACCTGCGGCGGCGCGGCCACGCCGGAATCCGGTTCCGGAACGGCATGGTCCGCCGTGGGCGCGGACGGCCCCGGCATGGGGGCTTGCGGGAAGACGGGCCCCACCCGGCCCGGCGCCATCTGGACCGTTTCGCGGATGCCGTGCTGCATCTCGCGGTCCTCCGATGGGTTCTTGCCTGGAAATACCATTTTCATCCTTTCGAGGAATGTTCCAACGCCCATGTCATGCGGCCTTGCGGATGATGTCGGCCCAGACGCGGTTCTCGGTCCACGGCATGGTCCGGTCGATCTGGGCGCGGCATTGCGAGGCGAGCACGAGCGCCCGGCCGACGGGCCACTCGGCCAGGTCGGACACGTCCAGGATGTTCTCCTTCTGGATGCTGTTGTTCACGCTGCGTCTGCCCTGCCCGTCGATGTTGAGGCTGCCGCGGACGATCTCCCTCTGGCCGACGAGGCTGCTGATCTCGCCAAGCCATTTCGCATCCTTGATGCCGCCCAGGTAGACGAGGATGTTCGCGTTGTTGAACAGGCTGCCGAAGTTCGTCTCGCCGAACGCGGCCTTGCCCTGGTCCGGGTTCTGCCAGATCGTCATGATTGGGATACCGGCCGAGCCGAAGTACGAGTACACGTCGGCGAGTTCGGGCCAGCGGCAGATGTTCGCGGCCTCGTCGAGCACGCAGCACATCGGCCTGGGCAGACGCCGGTTGTTGTCCGTGCATTCGGACTGCGCGTATTGGAACGCGGTGAACGCGACGACCGCGGTCAGGCTCGCGGTCAGCGCCGTGGACGGACGCCCCTGGGCGGACAGCAGGTAGAGCGTGTCGCCCTTGCTGGTCGCGAAGGCGAGCGGGTCGAACACGTCGCGTCCCTCCGGGGTGCCGTCGCCCTCCCGGGGCAGGACCCATTCGATCACGTCGGGGTCGGCGAGGAAGGCGACCATGGTCTGCAACGAGCCGAACACGCCGCTTCGGGTCTCCGGGGTCAGGGCGATGACCGAGCTGACGCGGGCGGCGATCTCGCCGTATCCCTCGTGCTTCGTGAGGATGGTGACGGGTTCGGTGTTGCGTTCGCTCGACGCCCAGCGGAACACGTCGGCGACGGTCTTGCCGCCGAGGTGGGCGGCGAACAGGTAGTCGGCGAGCTGCTGGGCCGCGGTTCCGGGGAAGAAGTCGTCGCCGCCGGTGGATGGCTGGCCGGACGCGTACCGCCAGCAGTCGGCGATGCGTTTCGCGTCGGCGATGGTGTGGATGGAGTCGATCAGGTTCCACACCCATGTGGTGTGCTTCCGGTTCGGTTCGGCGATGCGTTCCGGGTCGAACACCCAGATGCGCCCGTCGGGATGGTCGTGCATGCGGACGGGACGGGTCACGTCGAGGATGTCGCCCTTGTTCGAGGTCGCGAGGCATGGGCCGGGGGCGGAGCAGACCGCGGGGATCGCGTAGCACAGGGACTTTCCGGAACGGGGTCCGGCGAGCACGATCGCCATGTCCTCCCAGCTGGTGCTCATGGGCGTGCCGTCCACGATGTTGCGGCCGAGCGGATAGCCGGGCTCCATGCGTTTCGGGTCGTAGTCCTTGACGAGACGTGACGCCATCTTCTCGGCACGAGCACGGGTGACCTTGGACACGGCTTCGCCGTGTCCCATGCTCGGCGCGTACACGTCGACCCTGGTGCGGTCCGCGCTTCCGGTGACCTTCGGGGCGACCTTGCGCGCCAGCAGCCGCCAGCACAGGCCCGCGAGGGCTCCGGCGAGGATGACGAGCAGTCCGGCCAGCGCCCACTGCGCGCCGGTGAACTCCCATTGGCCGGAGAGGATGTACAGGAGCGCGAAGATGTCGAACCCGTGGCCCGACGCCGCGCATATCGCGCCGAACACGGACATGATCGCCAATGCGACGAGCAGCGCGACTCCCGCCGCACGGCTGGACGGTCTGACGGTCCGTCCCAGGTCGGCTACCCTGTTGGTCTGGAGTTTCGGATCGACGTCCACCGCTATCCCCTCTCCCGCACTTCGGCGAGCTCGGCCAGGATCACGTCGGCCATGTGCCGCCTCCATTCGCCGATGTCCGGGACCGGGGACTTCCAGCCGCATCCGCAGTGGTCGCCCAGGTGGTCGGCCAGCGCGTTCTCGATGGCCTCCTCCCTTGTCTTGGGAGGCGTGGAGACGAGCCCGTCGACGTGGCGCCCGTATTCCTCCCATGTGGCGAACCGCTCCCCGCATGAGCATTCCGCCCCGGACGTGGCGGGACGGGGCTCGTGGGCGCGGAGAACCGCCTTCCTGCCGATTCCCGCCTCCTCCCTTCCCTCGTCGTCGAGGAACTTCATCATGGACGCTCCTCCCCGGTCGCGGGCTGGGTCTCGGACGGGGCGAATCCGGCCCGTTGCTCCACTTCGGCGGCGCGTTCCTTGCGGCGCTGGTAGAGGATGGAGTCGTAGACGAGCCACTGCGCGTTGATGACGTTGCGCGCGTCGGGCTGGCCGTCCTTGGAGCTGGCGTAGGCGGCGGGCTCGGCGAGGCTGCCGCCGGCGATGACGGGATCGCCCTGCCTCATGTCGATGCGGCGCACGGTGTCGGCCGCGTTGCCGAAGAGCTGCACGGTCGTCTTGACGGGTCCGCGCGGGTCGTCCGTCCAGCCGCCGTCCGCGGTCCTCACGCGGCGGTTCTCGTAGACCACCGCCTGGAGTTTGGAGGGCAGGATGGCGCCGTCCTCCATGGTCTTCTCGGGCAGGTAGTCGGGGTTGGCGCCGAGGTTGCCCCTTACCGTCAGCATCGTCTGCGGCATGTTTCGTCCTTTCGTTATAGGGGGGGGTGGGGCGCCACGGCCTTTGTGGCGTCCCACATGCAATGTTGCGGCCTCCGCGGCGGAGGAACGGTGCACCGCGTCTACAAGTTTCCATTCAGCGTGTCGGCGCGGTCTCGCCGAACGCGCGCGGGTCGTCGAGCGGGTCCGTGTCCGCGCGGTCCGTGCGTTCGAGGTCGCCTTCCGACAGCAGTCCCGCCTTCCATTCCACGTAGGATTCGGAGATGAAGTCCGGGCTCGAAGAACTCCATGCAGCTGTCCCTTCCTCCCGGGAAGTTCCAGTAGTGGTCCTCGACGACCTGCGCCAGCTCGTCCTCCGCCCAGACCCGCATGACGTCGCGTTCGGACTGGTCCGCCAGGCCGGCCGTCCACGTGTAGCGGGCGTCGGCGTCGACGGGCGCGGTCCGGATCCATTCGTCCAGCCGTCCGCGGATCCAGTTGAGCGGGACGCCGCCGGAGCCGGCCGTCCGGCGCGCGCCGTCCGCCGCCTCGCGCACGAGCAGGCCTTGCTCCAACCATTCCCCGAGGTATTCCGTGGCGGAGTTGATCCGGTGGTAGGCGTCGTAGCCGACCTTGTCGCCGAGGATGGTTTCGAGCCGGACGATGTTGTCGAGGCCGAGCATCGATCCGTCGTGCTCGTAGACGTCGACCGCCTCCCTCCAGTGGGCCATGATGTAGTCGGCGTCGGCGTCGCCGCGGCGGTCGAACCGTTCGAGGATGGTTTCGATGGATTCGCTGTTGAGTCTCAGGTCGTTCTCCTTGTCCGCGCCCTATCTTGTGGGCCCGGCCGCGGGCGCGGCGTACGGGTCCGTTCCGGTTAGGGATTCGTCCAGGACGTTCACCGGATCCTCCGGGTCGGCCATGGGATGCCGGGTCTCGATGGCGTCGAGCAGGCTCAGGATGGCGACCTCCCGGCCTCCCTGGTCGATGAAGCGCGCGATGTTGCCCTCGACGGGGCGCGGCGCGTGCCATTCCGTCTCGTCCGCGAGACGCCACAGCCATCCGCCGTCCTGGGGGATGACGTGGCCGAGGATCCGCCCGTCGGGCAGTTCGGCGGAGAGGACGTGCGGCCCTCCGGGCCATGTCGCGGACCGGCGCATCTCCACGTCGTCTATGTAGAACCGTCGTTCCGGTTCGGGGTCCGGGTCGGACACGAGCCGCGGGTCGAGGCCGTCGCCGTTCAGCCACGCGTCGTATATGTCGTCGTATCCGCATCCGATTCGGGCGGACAACTCGGCGAACACGCGTTCGCGGACGACGGAGTCGCCGACGCCCAGCCGGTCGTAGACGTCGCCCCCGTGGAGCGTTTCGGCCGTCTGGGCGAACGTCACGTCCGGGGCGATCATCCCGCCCAGCGGGTCGTCGGGGAATTGCTCCGCGTACCAGTCGCGGACGCGGGCGTCCATGCCCGGGACCGTGTTCCAGTCGAATTCAGCGCGGTGATCGGACGCGATGCGGTCCAGGTCCGGGTCGGCGAAGGACTCCCGGACGTCCTCGGGCGTGCCGCCCTCCCGCGTGACGATGTCGACGGCGAAGTCTCTCGCCGTGGAGCCGAACCGGTCGTTCATCGTATCGTCCCCCTGTCCTGCGCGATGTCCGCGAGTTCCGCCAGTCCGGTGGATCCGTCCGCGGTGGGGGCCGTGTCCAGCACAGCGGACGCGAAGCGGTCGGACGGGTCGAAGCGGAGCGCGCGTTCCGCGTGTATGCGTCCGGTCTCGCCCGTCCGTCCGAGGTATTCGACGTGGTCGAGCATGCCGAGCAGCCCGTAGATGTGGCCTTCGACTGGGGCCGGGGCGTTCTGCTGGATCGGAGAGAGGATGCGCCATGCGGCGTGGTCGCGGTCGGTCAGCGTGTCCCTGTCCGGCGTGGCGTCGGGCCATTGTCCGACCAGGTCCGTGATGAGCGTGTCGACGGGCACGTCCTGTTCCGGGGTGCCGATGATGTCCCGTAGGCCGCCCATGGTCGGCATGTCCGGGCCGAGCACGTCGGTCGCAATCATCGCCCGGGTCGCGTCGGGAGCGTACCGCATGCTGACCGCGATGACCGCCAGCGCCGACACGTCGGATACCGGATCGGTCGGCACGTGCGGTTCGAGCATGAGGCGGCGCCATTCGTATGCGGCCGCGTTGCGCCAGTCGGCGCGCGCCACGTCGCCTCCGGAGATCACGTCGTGCCGGTAGTCGGCGTCGGCGGCCTGGATGACCTTGTCGAGGGCCGGTTCGTCCTCGGGGTCGGCGTCGGCCATGGCGCGGATCCTGAACGAGGTGCGGAACGCCGGTTCCTCGATGGCGGCGCGTTCCAGGTCCTCGCCGGTGTCGGGGTCTATGCCCATGTCGATCTCGCGCACGTATCGCGCGAGGGTTTCCGCGCCGTCCGGGAAGAAGCCGTGCACGTGCTCCAGCGCGGGGCCGACGATGCCCCGCAGCGATTCCCACGCGCCGTTCCAGTCGACGTCGCCCGTGTATTCGCCGCGCGTGTGGTGCTCCAGTATCCTGTTGGCGATGTCCGCCTCGTCGTCGGAGGGGAGGATGTCGTCGTGGGACTCCTCCCCCCATTCGTCGATCCATTGGCGCAGCTCCCCGTCGTCTATGGTCCTCTGTTCCATGTCCGGAGCCTTCCTTTCCGTCGTCCGGATGATTCACAGGCCATGGTCGCGCCGAAGCGGCGTGTCGGCGGGACACGATGTCTACAAGGGCCGATAATCGGACTCATCGACGAAAGGACGGCATCATGTTCCACTTCTTCGGAAGGATGAGGGGAAACGGACGGAAGGCGGCGCCGGACTACCGGCTCCTGGATTACGCGGATCACCTGCGGTTCATACGGCCCTTCGTGCAGGCGAGATACGGGTCGGAGCCCGCGCAGGAGATACTTTCCATACTGAAGGACTCGGCCGACGACGAATGGACGTACTCGCGATCGAGAAAGGCGCTTCAGCCGTTGACGGGACGCGGCGACGCGGAATTCCTCGCCCGGGTCGAGCTGATGGCGTCCGAGGCCATAGGAGGCGTCAACTCCGCCATCGGCGCCGCGAACGAATGCGGGACGCGGCGACGCGGAATTCCTCGCCCGGGTCGAGCTGATGGCGTCCGAGGCCATAGGAGGCGTCAACTCCGCCATCGGCGCCGCGAACGAATGCGGGACGCGGATGGAACGGCGTCTCCAGGTGTTCGCACCGGACGGGATGAAGCCGTGCGCCTCATGCCGGATGCTTGACGGGCTGAGGACGGGTCTCGACGAGCCGTTCACCCTTCCGGGGGGCATAGGCGCATGTTCCGGCGACGCATGGCTTCCGATCGACCCGATGGTGCCGGAATGCCTGTCGGAGGAGAGCGCGTGCACGGTCGTCGAACTGTTCGAGATGCCCGAATGACACGGGACGCAGCAGACGGGTCGGCGCGGAATCCGCGCATCATGAGTCTGGAGACCGCGAAGGGCCTGGACGGTTGATTGTCGTTCCCGCCGAAGCGGGAAAAGCCTCTCACCCACAACTGGACCACGCCCGGGAACGGAACCCAATAAGCGGATAAGCGCATACGTATATGCTTATCCGCTTATCCTTGTCATCGGATCGGCTCCGTCCTGGCGGACTCCATGACGGGCATGGCGGCCGCGGCGAGACGCGCGATGTCGTCGGACAGCTGGACGCCGTCATAGCCGCAGTGTCCCTCGTCGAACTCCCAGTCCACGCCGGACAGGTCGTGTCTGGTGACGAACGGGTCGCCCTGGTCGACGAAGTGGGGGCCGGGGTTGTCGTCGATGACGAGGCTGGTTTCGTAGCGTCCGTTCTCCCCGTCCTCGCGATCGGCTTCGGCCACGTCCTCGTATCCGGGGTACGGCGTCCATCGTTCGCTGTCGCATTCCATGATGTCGTAGACGCGCCAGCCTTCCGGGAGGGTTCCGTGGATGCCGGGCGCGCGGTAGCCGCGCGCGACCGACCCGTCGGGCATGTCCAGCTCGAATCCGTCGGCCCTCTCCCCTATGGCCTCGGCGAGCCGTTCGAGTTCGTCCAGCGTGGGTTCGGGCAGTTCGGGCATGTGGATGCCGTCGTTCCTCATGGGTTCTCCTTTCCTTCGCGGCGAGCGGACGGCTCCGCGTCCTCGCGCTCGAAGCGGCGGAGGCGGGCGAAGGCCCGGCGCGCGAGGTCGTACGCCTCATAGTAGCTGGGATGGTCGGTGTCCTCCTGCCAGACGATGTTTCCGGTCCGGTCGGTGACGAGCGCGGTGAACGAGTTCGGCTCCATGGCCGCGAGGGGGCGGAACAGGAGCGTGAAGCCGTGGGACGGCACCGCGACCGAAGCGACAGCGAGGGGACGGTTGCGGCCGGCGTCCGTGCCGCGGCGGGCGGTCCGGACGGACAGGGCGCCGGCGTATCCGTTGACGACGGCGAGGTCGCGGATGGCGAGCTGGAGCGGGACGCCGAGCCACGCGTCCGGCGTCATATGACGGGTCGCCTGGTTCATCATCGGCTCCATTTCGCGTTCGTGTCGTTGAATCCGGACCGTTCGATGTCGCACATCTGCACGTTGACGGGGATGCCGGGCAGCCCGCCGAGCTTGATAAGGAACTTGCCCACGCCCTTGAAGCTCGCGTTCGCGTCGAAGTTGGTGGGTGTGGCCCAGTCGGCCAGCATGTCCTCCTCGCGCACGCTGATGGGAAGGCCGGACTCGCCGCGCAGATAGCGTTTGATCTCGGTGCGGGACAGGGCTCCGAGGACCTTGATCTTGCTGCGTTCCACGAATCCACGGGCCTTGTTGTTCTGCGCCTGTGTGTCCAGGCACAGCAGGTCCGCGAACGTGTGGGTGATCATGATCTGTCCGACGCCCCACTGGCGGTTGAGCCGGGTGAGCAGGTCGAGGCGGTCGACCATGAGCGGGCTGGCGCGCAGGGCGCGGTGCATCTCGTCCATGATGATGACGTGGTTGCGGCGGGGTTGCAGGCCGGCCTCGGCCATCATGTCGGCCGCGTTCTTCGCGGCGAACGCGCTCGACCATGTGGCGGCGAGCACGGCGGCGACGACGTCGTCGCCGGCCTGCGCGAGGGCGCTGATGTCGAAGTCGACGGGGCGGGACAGGTCGAGCCGTTCGGTGGTCTGCTCGCAGAACAGGCGTCCGAACCGTCCCATCGGGTTCGCGAGTCCGTGGAGGCTGGACAGCAGGTCGCGGGTCGAGCGCGCGTAGGCCTCGTCGTTCTCGGGGTCGTCGAACACGGCGGCGGCGCGGATCTCGGGCGTGCCCTGTCTGACGAGGTCGCGCAGGTCGGGGATGACGGGCGGCTCCGGATCGTCCTTGGTGCGCTCGTACAGGATCTTGAGCGCGGTGGACAGGACGTTGGATTCCACGTCGGAGACGGTGCGGCGTCCCTCCTCCCGTCCGGTGCGGCTGATGGTCAGCAGCACCTCCATGAGCGCGCTGCGGCGTTCGTGGTAGTCGGCAAGCAGGTCCTCGCGGGCGTCTCCCGTGAGCCGTTTGAGCGCTTCATGGATGCCGCCCGGGTCGAGCGGGTTGATGGAGCCCAGGCCGCTGCCCAGACGGATGACCTGTCCGCCGAGCAGCCGGACGAGTTCGGCGTAGTCCGGCTTCAGGTCGCCGGGGATGATCGCGTTCATGCCGAGGGCGGACATGCCCCATACCTGGCGGCGCACGAACGTGGATTTGCCGATGGCGGGCAGTCCCATGACGAACATGCTGGGCTGTTCGATGATGCCGGCGCGGAACCAGCTGATCGGATCGCAGCACACGCCCGCGCCGGTCGTCATGCTCCGTCCGATGGGCACGCCCTCGACGGGCAGCGCCATGTCGGTGCTGAACGGCCAGAATCCCCCGCACACCTGGGTGCTGGTGCCGAAGAACTCGTCCATCGTGGGCATGAGCCCGCCCCATCCGCCACCCCTTGAGCGCCGTCCCCTCCAGGACGACCCCGTCGGCGTTGGCGGGATGGACGGGCGAAGGACCGGCATGTCCGGATCCATGGTCCGGCCGGTGTTCTTTCCCTTCCGCATGGTTCCGTTCCTTTCACGAGAGCGCGGCGAACGCGCTGGGAGGCGTGTAGTTCCTGAGGTTGAGGCCGAGCGGCAGGCTCGCGGCGAAAGCGGTGTCCTGCGCGCCGTAGCAGGGGCGCAGGTCGATCTTCGCGCTTCCGGCGGCGCCCTCGACGGCGTGCGTGGCCTGTTCGAGCCTCATGCGCTCGTCGTTGCCGGCGCGAACGGTGGCGGTCACGAGCATGCCGAAGAACACAATTGCCGCTCCCCTGTTGGTCTCGATGGCCTGCCGGTTGGCCTTGTTGATCTGGCTCATCGCGCTGATGGACGCGCGCTTCTCCTGGCTGACCTGGTTGGCGGCCCTCTGTCTGTTCTGCTCGGCCATGAACGCGGTCTTGTCCGGAGGCAGGACGTGGAACACGACGGTGACGCGCTTGCGGTCGCAATCGGAGAGCGGGCCGAGCAGACGCGCCAGGGTGGAGCTGGTCACGTTGGATTTGGGCGGGTCGCACATCTCCCATGTGCGGCTCACGCCGGAATCGTGCCGGTAGTGGTCCCAGCCGGCCTCGCAGGCGACGGGCCCGGCGTCCTCCCATTCGATCCATGGCTGGCCGTCGGCCTGTTCGAGCGTGTCCTGCGTGGCGGGATCGTAGCTGACGCGGACCATGCGGCTGATCTCGTCGATGGTGAGCGTGCGCGCGGTCCCGCCGCCCGCGTCGGCGATGCGGCGGATGAGGTTGGGGACGAGCTGTCCGATGCGGCGGGCCGCGTCCTCGGGTTCGAGGAATTTCCCGTCGCGCACGTCGACGTAGCGGAACGTGAGCGTGAGGATCACGCTGCTGGACGCGCCGCCGGTCGCGTACAGGTCCATGATCTGGGCCATGGCGCGGGCCGCGAGCTCGGGAGCGTCCTTGACGGTGCGCTTGGCGAGGTTACGGCGGAAGCGCACGCCCGAGTCGGGCGACGTGTCCACGGTGACGGCCAGCTGGGTCACGCCGGCCTCGCCGCCCAGCGCCTCGAGCAGGCCGGCCCACGAGGCGACGTACGCGTCCTCGACGTCGTCGTCCGCGAGGGCCGCGCCCTGCGGCTGGCATGCGAACAGGAGCGAGTATTCTCCGGTGTGCCCGTGGCGCACGAGGGTGAGCCGGTCGCCGAACCCGTCGTTCGCCTCGACGAGCGAGACGCGCGACAGGATGCCGGGCAGGCGGCATTCGCCCGATTCGACGGGCGCGAGCATTCCGGAACGGTACAGGGCCCTGCCCTTCCTGGACTCCGAGAGCCAGGAGCGCCGTTCCACGGTCCGGTCGAGCACGTTTCGATGTTCGCGGTCGCGTACCGCGAGCACCGCGATGGTGCCGATGCCGATGACCGCGGTCGCGATGGCCGCGACCACGTTGACCATGGACAGCATCAGCGTGACGACGAGCACGCCGAGGCCCGCGAAGGTCAGCGGCTTGCCGATGTTGCGGATGCCGCCCGCGATGGGGCGCATCCAGTCGCCGTATGTCGTGCTTGAGGCCATTTAGAACTCCTTGGTCTTGCGGGTCGCGGCGCGGTTGGCGCCGTCGGGCCCGTCTCCGGACGGCTTCGCGCCTCCGGACGGGCGGGCGCCCGCCGGGGCCGACGGGTCGGAGCCGGAACGGCC
>UMEZ01062174.1_pt1 | contig 28946 bp, 29 predicted proteins | sample 1964841 | NCBI WGS metagenome assembly UMEZ01 (sample SAMEA4836029, study PRJEB28245) | human gut metagenome | biome: gut microbiome; material: fecal sample | place: Denmark | collected 2008 | reverse complement strand
CAGTGGCCGGTGCCGCGGTTGACGTAGCCCCGGTATTCCCCATGTTGGAACATGCCGCGCAGGTACTTGAAGCCCAGCGCTGTGACTAAAGGACCAATGGGTGCGAACTGGGCGCCGTGCGTATGGCCGCATAAGGTCAGGGGGATATGGTGCTTGAAGCCTTCGTCGATGAAGGCCGAATGATGGGCCAGCATGACGACGAAAGCATCCTCGGGCACGCCGTCCAGGGCCTTTTGAACATATTCTTCCCGTTCTGCCGCAAAGGCACTGTCGCCCCTGGCAAAGCTGTAGTCGGCAGCGACGATATAAAAAGACCGGCCGTCACGGCCGCGGCAGCCCTGAAGGCCCTGACCGCAGCCGCGGCTGGCCCGGAAGGACGAGTTGCGCAGGATACGGACCGGCGTCTTTTCAAGCATGGCCGTAATGGCATCGAAATCGCGGTAATATTCGTGATTGCCATAGCAAAAATCGATACCGTCCGGGAACCGGTCCGCATTGGCGGCGATAATGGCCTGGGCCTGCGGCAGGAGAGACAGCTCATCGATCAGGTCGCCCGTGATTTCCAGGCGGTTCACGCCCTGAGCTGCGACAGCGTCGATGGCTTCCTGGAGGCGTCGGGGACTGAAGAAAAGGCCCATATGCAAATCCGAGAGCTGGCCGATTTTATAACCGTCGAGATAATCCGGGAGATTCTTATATTTCAGGAGATGGTACGTCGTGTCCAAATCCCGTTCCCCCAGGAGATTGCCAGCACCGCTCGTCGCCAAGGCCGCCGCAGGAAGCAGCGCAGCGGCACCTTTAAGGAAGGTACGGCGCGACACACCGCCCCTGCGCCGGCGTCGACGCCGACGGCGCCTTCTGGTCCGGAAGGGCAGAGAAAAGGCATCGACGAGGAGCAGGCAGGGAAAGGCCAGGATAGCCGCCAGGAGCCAGATGAGCCCGGCCATGGCTTTCCAGTCATAGAGCCCGTCCCAGCCGGAAGCAGCCAGGCTCGGGAAGATTTCCTCGTAATGCGCAAGGCCCACAGCGGACAGAATGGAAAGGACCAGGTCCGCAAAGAGCAGCAGGCGGCGGTGTCCCGTCCGGGCCGCATAGTCCCAGAGCAGTCCTGTGAGAATGCAGAGGATGGTCGTAATGATCATAAAATTAATAAAGAAATGACCTTTCATGACTATACCATGGCCGTGATCTTGCCGTGCGGCCCTGCCCAGGGCAGGCGGGTGTAATCAGCACGTTCAAGCCACTGCCAAGCCTCCTTTTCCTGCAGTATTTCTCCGGCAGCTGCCGCAGTATAGACGGTCATCTGCCAGGTCTTATGCGAAAAAACGCTCTTCACTTCACCAACGGGGCCTTCGATGTCCGAAACCTGCAGGCCCAATCCTTCGAGAAGGCGGCAGGCGGCGTCGAGGCCGTCTTTCCCCTTTCCCTGCACGCTAGGGAATTCCCACATCGACGCGAGCAGGCCCTGAGGCGGACGGCGGTGGACGAGCCATTTCGTGCCCTGGCTGACGGCCAGGACCGTAATGGCTTCTACAGGATGCTTCTGTTTCTTGATACGCACGGGCAGCTCCCCTTCTTTGCCCAGTTCATGGGCCAGACAAAGAGAAGACAGCGGACAGGCTTCACAGCGGGGATGCTTGGGAATACAGACCATGGCGCCCAGGTCCATGAGAGCTTCGTTGAAAGAGCCCGGTGCCTTGTCGGGCAGCTGTTCCTGCACAAGGGCCGTGATTTCTTTCTTCACGGCTGTGGATAAAATATTTTCTTCAATGTCGTAAAGGCGGGCAAAGATGCGCAGGACGTTGCCGTCGACGGCGGCTTCCTTCTTGCCGTAGGCCAGGCTTAAAATGGCGCCGGCCGTATAATCGCCAACGCCTTTCAGGGACTGCACATCTTTTCTGTTTTCCGGTACATGGCCGCCGTATTTGGCCTCTACTTCCTGGACGGCCTGGTGCAAGTTGCGGGCCCGCGAATAGTAGCCCAGGCCCTGCCACTGGCGCAGGACATCGTCCTGAGAAGCAGCGGCCAGGTCACGGAGCGTCGGGAAATGTTCCATCCAGCTGTCGTAATAGGGCCGGACCGTTTCGACCTTCGTCTGCTGGAGCATAATTTCCGAGACCCAGACCTTATAAGGATCCCGCGGCGACGCATCGCGCCAGGGCAGGTCCCGGCCGTGAGCGGCGAACCAGTCCAAGAGGAGCGGGCTCCAATGAGTTTCTTTTATATCCATATAATAATAAGCCTCTTTCTTTCTACACTATTATCTACTAGTATAGGAATCAAGAGGCTTTTTGTCAAACACGTGTTCCCTTCAATTTTCACTTTTCAGATAACGCTGCGCGCACCCTCCTTAAAGCCGTCAACTTCTTTCTTCGGTCCTGCTGCCTGCTGGCCCTTCCGGTATTTATCATACTGCTGCAGCATCTTCCATGCGCGGAAATTCTTAGCCATGATTTTTTCCATTCGCCATACATACATAGAAAGGCCCCCTTTGTGAAGTAAAAGTTTGTAGTAAAAAAAGAAGCTGCGTACAGGAAAATTTCCATACAACAGCTTCTTTGCTTAACTTTTTCTTGTTTTCATTATATCGCAGGTTTATCTCTTGTCAAGGGACAACCGTCCACTTTAAACATCAAACTCCAAATTTTTATATCCTATGCAGATGTTTCAATGAGACGTCGAGGATGGGTGCCGAGTGGGTCAGGGCGCCGCTGGAGATGTAGTCGACGCCGAGGTCGGCGAGGACAGTGATATTTTCTTTCGTCACATTGCCGGAACATTCGATTTCGGCCCGGCCGGCGATGAGGTCTACAGCTTTCTTCATCGTATCGTGGTCCATGTTGTCGAGCATGATGATGTCAGCGCCGGCTTCGACGGCTTCGCTGACCATGTCCAGCGTTTCCGTTTCTACTTCAATCTTGCGAACGAAAGGCGCATAGGCCTTGGCCATGGCAATGGCCTTGGAAACGCTGCCGGCGGCACCGATGTGGTTGTCCTTGAGGAGGACGCCGTCAGAAAGATTGTAGCGGTGATTCTTGCCGCCGCCGACGGTAACGGCGTATTTTTCAAAGACCCGCATGTTCGGCGTCGTCTTGCGCGTATCGACAAGGGTGATGCCCGTCCCTTCGAGGAGCTTGACGGTCTGCCGCGTATAGGTCGCAATACCGCTCATGCGCTGCAGGTAATTGAGGCCGACTCGTTCCGCCGAGAGGATGACCCGGATACTGCCGACGACTTTGGCCAGTTTCTGGCCTTTCTTCACTTCATCGCCGTCTTTGGCGAAAAACTCGAACCACGTCTTATCGTCGAGGAGCGTAAAAGCCCGGGCAAAGACGTCGAGGCCGGCGATGATGCCGTCGTCTTTGCAGAGGAGTTCCGCTTCCCCCTGGCAGTCTTCGGGCATGATGGCATTGGTCGAGACGTCTTCGTCCGTAATGTCTTCCCGCAGGGCCTGCAGGATCAGCGGATCAGCCTGCAATTTCATGGTGACGCTGTTCATCGATTTCACGCTCCTTTTCCATTTCCGAGAGGACATCCCGGCGGTATTCTTCTGCCATCGAATCTTCATGACCGATGACGTAGGCTGCCGCCTGGTTCAAGGCCTTTTCAAAGGCCGCATCACTGACCGGCGCTACTGGGCCTTCGCTGACGATGTGCTGAGCCGCGCGCTTGCCGAAGACCAGACTTTCCAAGAGAGAATTGCTGGCCAGGCGGTTGCGGCCGTGGACGCCGTTGCAGCTCGTTTCGCCGACGGCATAGAGATGGTCCAGCGTCGTCCTGCTGTATTTATCGACATGGATGCCGCCCATGAAGTAGTGCTGCGCCGGCGTGACCGGGACCCAGTCCTTCGTCGCATCGATGCCGTCTTCCAGGCAGCGTTCATAGATGTGCGGGAAATGATGCTTGATGACGTCTTCTCCGAGGACGGTCATATCGAGCCAGACAAAGGGACGGTCGTCTTTCTTCATCTGCTTGCGGATCTCTGCCGTCATCAGATCGCGGGGCAGGACTTCGTTGGCAAAGCGCTTGCCGTCCTTGCCGCGCAGTTTGGCACCTTCACCGCGGACGGATTCAGAAATGAGGAAGCTGCGGCCGGGCTTCTTGGAATAGAGCGACGTCGGATGGATCTGGACGTAGTCGATGTGTTCCAATTCGACGCCGTGACGCATAGCAATGGCCAGAGCATCGCCTGTCAGATGCGGGAAATTCGTCGAATGGTCGTAGAGGCCGCCGACACCGCCGCTGGCGAGGATCGTTTCATCGGCCCGGATGGCCTTATAACTGCCCTGCTTATCGCGGGCAATGATGCCCAGGCAGCGATTGCCGTCGGTAATGATGTCGACCATAGTCGTAAAGTCGCGGATCGTCACGTTGGGCAGCTTGCGGACAGCCGCCAGCAGATGACTCGTGATTTCCTTGCCCGTAATGTCTTCATGGAAGAGGATGCGCGGCCGCGAATGGCAGCCTTCGCGCGTGTAGTCGAGGGAGCCGTCGGGCTTGCGGGCGAAATCGACGCCGTAGCCGATGAGTTCGTTGATCACATCCCGGGAAGAGCGGATCATGATGTCTACCGATTCGCGCCGGTTTTCATAGTGGCCGGCTTTCAGCGTGTCTTCCATGAAGCTGTCGTAATCGTCCTTATCGTGAAGGACGCAGATGCCCCCTTGGGCTAAAAAGGAATCGCTGTTCTCTACTTCGTCTTTCGTAATCATCAGGACTTTCTTGTCCTGCGGCAGATGCAGGGCGGCAAAAAGGCCGCTCGCACCGGTACCGACGATGACAACATCTGTCGTTTCTGTTTCCATTTTCTATTCCCTCTTTTTATTTCGCTAATTCCAGCATCCGCTGCAGAGAGCAGACGGCTTTTTTGGCAACGTCTGCGTCGACATGGACTTCATTGCTTTCGTCGCGCAGGCAGTCGCGGACTTTTTCCAGTGTGACTTTCTTCATATTGATGCAGTACGCATCGGCCATGGCCGGGTAGAATTTCTTATCGGGATTGCGCGTTTCCAGCTGGTAAAAGACGCCGCCTTCCGTGCCGATGATGAATTCCTTGGCGTCGGACTTGCCGGCATAATCGATGATGCCCGCCGTGCTGCCGACATAATCAGCCAGGGCCAGGACTTCCTTGCGGCATTCCGGATGGGCCAGGAAAAGTGCCTTAGGATGCGCGGCCTGGACTTCTTTCACGTAAGCCGGATCGACCGTGTCGTGACGCGGACAGAAGCCGTTATTGAGGATGAAATGCTTATCCGGCACCTGCGTCGAAACGTAGTGGCCCAGATTGCGGTCCGGCGTGAAGAAGATATTCTTATTGGGCAGTTTTTTGACAATCTTCACGGCATTGGACGACGTGACGCAGACATCGGACACGGCCTTGACGGCAGCCGTCGAATTGACGTAGCAGACGACAGCCAGGTCATCGTACTGAGCACGGACCTTTTCAATCGTCGCCACGTCGGCCATATGAGCCATGGGGCAGCTCGCCGTTGCATCGGGCATAAGGACCTTTTTGCCGGGATTGAGCATCTTTGCACTTTCCCCCATGAAATCGACGCCGGCAAAGACAATGATCTTGGCGTCCGTTTCAATGGCTTTCTTGGCCAAACCAAAAGAATCGCCCACGAAATCCGCATATTCCTGGACTTCATCGGGCACGTAATAATGAGCAAGGATAATGGCCTGTTTTTCTTTCTTCAAGGCCGCGATTTCATCTTCAATATACACAAAATGTCATCCTTTCCGGATCGAGGTCAACCCTCTTTTGATATTGCATCTATTATACCGTATCGGTAAACTTTTGACAATACTGCTGTCAAGACAACGCAAAGAGTAAGAAAGAGACTGCCGCATGAAGCGAGCAGTCCCTTTCGTGATTCGTTTGGCGAAGTTCCGCGCAAAAACATGTTTAGGCTATATACAGGATTCACGCAGGTGACCCACGGCAAACGACATGATAAAAAGAATCATGCATGATGGCCAAAACATTATGCAGTACGCTATTTGTTAATCATGTCGAGCAAATCATGCAGTTTATCGATGGTTTCGGCTGCTTCTTTGCGTACGTCTTCGGGATCGCGTTCGATGCGGGCGACGCCGCTTTCCATGGCAGCTTTGGCGACGGCGGCGGCGACGGCCGGGGCGACGCGTTTGTCGAAGGCATCGGGGATAACGTGGTCTTCAGCCAGTTCGTCATCGCTGACGAGGGAGGCGATGGCATAGGAAGCGGCGAGCTTCATGTCTTCGTTGATGCTGCGGGCGCGGACGGCCAGGGCGCCGCGGAAGATGCCCGGGAAGACCATGACGTTGTTGATCTGGTTCGGTGCATCGGAGCGGCCTGTGCCGACTACTTTGGCACCGGCGGCCTTGGCGGAGGCGTAATCCGTTTCCGGAATCGGGTTGGCCATGGCGAAGACGACGGCATCGTCGGCCATGGACTGGATGATTTCCTTGGTAAAGATATGCGGTGCCGAAACACCGAGGAGAAGGTCCGCCCCTTTAACGGCATCGGCCAGCGTGCCGTGCGCATGGGTCGGATTAGTCAGTTCGGCCAGTTCTGCCTGGACCGGATTGAGACCTTCCATGCCGGCATAGAGGATGCCCGGGCGGTCGACCATGGTGACGTTCTTGGCGCCGGCCCGGACGAGGAGGCGGCCGATGGAAGCGCCGGCAGCACCGGCCCCGTTGATGACGATGCGGGCTGTCTTCAGATCTTTATGGACATAGCGGAAAGCGCCGATGACACCGGCCAGGGCGGCAATAGCCGTGCCGTGCTGGTCGTCGTGGAAGACAGGGATGTCCATTTCCTTTTTCAGGGTCTGTTCGATTTCATAGCACTTCGGTGAAGCGATGTCTTCCAGATTGATGCCCGCAAAGGACGGCTGCAGGCGCTTGACCGTTTCGATGAATTTCTGCGGATCCTTCGTATCCAGGCAGATAGGGACGGCATTGACGCCGCCGAAGACCTTGAAGAGGATCGATTTCCCTTCCATGACCGGCATGGCCGCTTCCGGGCCGATGTCGCCGAGGCCGAGGACGCGGGTCCCGTCGGAAATGACGGCAATCATGTTGCCGCGGCAGGTCAAATCAAAGGACAAGTCCGGGTCCTTCGCAATTTCCCGGCACGGCTGGGCGACGCCCGGCGTATAGAGGATGCTCAAGTCATCGCGGGTCTTAATGACGGCCCGGGGAATGGTTTCAATAATGCCGTGTTTGCCGCGGCGGATTTTCATCGCTTCTTCATCAAAATTCATCGTATAAATTCCTCCTATGTTCAATCGTTATGCATTAAAGATGGCCTGAGGCTCTGTAAATTCCAGCATCCCATCCTTGCCGCCTTCACGGCCGATACCACTTTCCTTGAAACCGCCGAAAGGCGCTGTGACGTCGCGCGGGCTGTCGTTGACGTAGACATTGCCCGACCAGATGGCTGCTGCTACTTTGGAAGCTTCGTCCTTATCCGGACCCCAGACGGCTGCATTGAGGCCATACGGCGTATCATTGGCAATGGTCAGGGCTTCGTCGACCGTATCATAGGCGATGACGCAGAGGACAGGCCCGAAGATTTCTTCGCGGGCAATGGTCATATCATTCGTGACATCCGTAAAAATCGTCGGGGCTGCATAGTAGCCCTTTTCCGGAGCTGCCGGCCGGCCGCCGGCGAGGAGCGTCGCCCCTTCTTCGATGCCTTTGGCGATGTAGGCGTCGACGGTCTGCCACTGGTCGTAGGAAGCGAGAGGCCCGATTTTCGTTTCTGCCTGCGTCGGGTCGCCGACGGTATATTCCGGCAGGATCTGCAGCATGAGCGCTTCGATGTCCTTCTTTTCTTCCTTCGGGATGATCAGGCGCGACAAGGCCGTACAGGTCTGGCCGCTGTTCAGGAAAATGGAGTTGAAGCACATGCGGATCGCTTTTTCGTAATCCGCGCCTTTGAGAAGGACGAAGGGCGATTTACCGCCCAGTTCCATGCTGATGCGCTTCATCGAACCCAGAGCCCGCTGAGATACCTTGATACCTGCCGACGTGGAACCTGTAAAGGAAACCATGGCGATATTCGGGTCATCGCAGATGGCATTGCCGACCTGGCTGCCCCGGCCGGCGACGAGGTTGAAGACGCCCTGCGGGAATTCTGCCCGATCAAAAGCTTCAGCCAGATAATAAGCCGTCACTGGCGTATGCTGACTCGGTTTGAGGACGACTGTCGCGCCGACGAGCAGGGCCGGGACGACTTTCTGGATAATCTGGCCTAAGGGATAATTCCACGGCGTAATGCAGCCGATGACGCCCAGGGGCCGCCGGTAGACGACGGACTGGGAAAGATGTTCGACCAAAGGCAATTCCGGTGCCAAGTCGATGTACGACTGGGTACGCACGAACTGATAACCGATATGGTTCGTCCTGGCAAAGGCCACAGGCGCCCCTAATTCCTTGACGACAGCGTCGACGAACTGCGGTTCCAGTTTGATCATCTGGACCAGCAGGTTCTTCAGATACGTAATGCGGTCTTCCAGCTTCATGGCGCTCCAGGCCGGGAAAGCCCGGGCAGCCGCCTTCGCTGCCGCTGCCACATCGTCAGCCCCGGCAGCGGCGACAGTGGCGAAGATTTCCTTCGTCGCCGGGTTTTCTACGTCAATATATTGACCGGACAGCGGCGCGACCCACTGACCGTCAATGTATAATTTCTTCAAATCCATAAAAGTCCCCCCTTTGATAGCATTAAGTATTCTTACATTATAGAGAGAAAAAAGCGACGATGCAAGGAAAAAGAGCTGTCGCATTGAGCGAACAGCTCTTTTCGTTCGTCATGGGTCGTTCATCGTTCGTCGAAATTACGACGAACGAACTACGATGAACGATGAACTTTTATTTTGCTTCTGCTTCTACAGCTTCTTTGCTGTTGGTGAAGTGGCCGATGACGGAGCCGCCTACGAGGCCGATGATGAAGGGTGCGATCCAGCCGAAGCCGTATGTCGAAAGCGGCGTGGCTGCGACGATGGCTTTGGCGAAGCCCAGACTGCTGAGGCCCGGCAGGGATTCGAGGAGGGCGAAAATCGTAACCAGATAGACAGAGCCTTTATAGGCGCCGTTGTTCGGCATGAAGCGGCCGATGATGCCCAGGACCAGGAGGGCCAGGCAGGGCGGATAGCAGACGCCGAAGATCCAGCCGATGTAGGTAACGATGCCGTCAACACCGAGGAGCGCTGTCAGCGCCGAAAGGACAGAGCAGACAACGGTGACTTTCTTATAGCTGATGCGCTGGCCCGTCGCGGTGCTGGTGAATTCGGCAACGGCGGCAATCTGGCCGATGGCCGTCGTCAGGCAGGCCAGGACGACAGCGATACCCATGGGAACCATGACCCAGGAACCGACGCGCTGGATGATGGCGACGAGCAGTTCTGCACGGCCGATGGTCTGCGGATAATCGCCGCTGACACAGGCGCCCATGTAGAGGAGGCTGCCGTAGATGATGAGCAGGAGGACAAAGGCAACGATGCCGCAGTAGATGAGCACTTTATTGCGCTGGCCGACAGTCGTATAGCCTTTGCCGTAAATGGAGCTGATGAAGACGGCGGCCATGATGAAGCTGACCAGGACGTCGCCTGTGTTGTAGCCGCCGAGGAAAGCATTGACGAAAGGATGGTCGACGGCCGGTGCGACCGGCGTGCCCAGGGGATTGAAGATGCCCGCAAAGGCGACGATGACCAGGATCAATGCCAGGAGCGGCGTCAGGTATTTGCCCATGCGGTCCATGACGTTGTTCTGATCGGCAACGAAGAAGAAACAGATGACGAAGTAGGCGATGACCAGCGGTACGAAGGGCGCTGCCGGCAGATTGCCCTGGATACCGAGCTGAATGGCCGTGGCGCACGTACGGGGAATGGAGACGAACGTGCAGACCAGCATCAGCGCAGCCAAAAGGACGTTGTACGTATTCTTCCCTACTTTTTCCGTAATGGCATGGACATCACCGTTCAGACCGATGACGATGAGCGTAAAGATAGGCAGGAAAATGCCGGAAAGCGTCAGGCCGGCCAGACCGGAAAGGAAATCACTGCCGCTGTTCAGACCGAGCTACGGCGGGAAAATGAGGTTGCCTGCACCGAAGTACGTGGCAAAGAAGGCAAAGCCCAGGATGATGATATCCAGTCCCTTGATGGCTTTACCGCCGGAAGCGTTGTTGTTCATGAAAAGACCCCCTACGAATGATAAATGTGAAAATAAGTACAAAACACGACAAAAATAAAAGAGGCGCTGCCTCCAAGCTGCGCCTCTGTCATAACATATCTTTCAGGAATAGCCTGTAGGAATTGGCACCTTACCGACGGCAGGTTGCCGCAGCGTCATCAGGCCCGTCCCTCAGCTGCTCTTGATATTGCTTATGAAATTTTGTATGTATTGGCATTATTTTATTAAACTTTTAATCATTTGTCAATAGGTCAATTTTATTTTAACGTTTTACTGCTGCTCATTATTTTGGCAGCTCGGGCAGAGGTCTGCCAAAAAACAGTTGTCGCACAAGGGCTTGCGGGCTTTGCAGACCCGCCGGCCGTGCCAGATGAGCCAGTGATGGGCCCGGCTCCACCATTCCTCAGGGATAGCTTTCTGCAGGCCCTTTTCCACTTCCAGCGGCGTCTTGCCTTCAGCCAGCTGCAAGCGGTTCGAGACGCGGAAGACATGTGTATCGACGGCAATGGCCGGCGTGTTGAAGAGGATGCTGACCAGGACGTTCGCCGTCTTGCGGCCGACGCCGGGCAGCTTCACCAGTTCGTCAAAGGTCTGCGGCACTTCGCCGTTGTACTTTTCGCAGAGGATGGCGCAGGTGGCCAGGATATTCTTAGCCTTGCTGCGGTAGAGGCCGCAGGTGCGTATCTTTTCTTCCAGGCCTTGGAGACCAAGGCTGAGCATCTTTTCCGGCGTATTGTATTCCGGGAACATGCCGGCCGTGACGATGTTGACCCGTTCATCCGTGCACTGAGCCGACAGGATGACGGCAATCATCAGTTCAAAAGGTGAATTGTAGTGCAGGGCCGGCTTCATGATGCCGTACTGGTCCTGGAAGCGCTGCAGCATTTCATCTTTTACTTTTTGAGAAATAGCCATATTACTTTACTTCCTTATTCGTGTCGATGACTTCATTGAGGCTCCCCATTTCATAGCCGCCCAAGTCGAGGGTGACGTAAGTAAAGCCCGTGTCTTTAATGGCCCGGACGATTTCTTCGCGGTGGGCCAGGATGGACGGGATTTCGCTGACGGCCACTTCGATGCGGGCCACATCGCCATGATAGCGGACGCGCAGGGAGCCCTGGATATAGGGCGCAACGGCCGCTTCTGCCGCATCGATCTGAGCCAGGCGGTGCGCTGTCAGAGTAACGCCGTAAGGGATACGGCTGGCCAGGCAGGCCGCACTCTGCTTACTCCAGGTCTGAAGGCCGAATTCTTTGGACAAGGCCCGGATATCCGCTTTTTCCAGGCCTGCTTCGATCATCGGGCTGCGGACGCTGTCCGACAATTCTTTCAAGGCCTTCATGCCCGGCCGGAAATCACCGAGATCATCGATGTTCCCCCCATCGATGACCCAGTGATAACCTTCTTTTTTGGCCAGGTCCACGAGGGCCGTGAAGCGGATCTTCTTGCAGTAATAGCAGCGGTCCGGCGGATTGGCGACGAACTGCGGGTCATCGAATTCCGTCGAATTAACCAGGAGATGGCGCACGCCGATGACCTTGGCCATGGCCTTGGCATCGGCCGCTTCACTGCCCGGCAGGGTCGCTGAGACAGCCGTCACGGCCAGGACCTTATCGCCCAGGACCTGATGAGCTGCATAGGTCAGGAAGGTGCTGTCGACGCCGCCGGAAAAACCGACGACGACGCTGCCCATGTCCTTTAAAATCTGCTGCAGCTTTTTATATTTCTTCTCTGTTTCCGTTGAAATCAAAATGTTTCCCCCTCGAATCGATATATTGCTGGTAAAAATCGCAGATGACGCCCTTCATTTCCTCATCATCCACGTACGGCAGGGCCTGCTGCCAAAGCACGTCAGGCACGCCATAATAGGCTTCGGCAATACTGCCGGCAATGGCTGCCTGCGTATCCGTATCGCCGTTGAGCCAAATCGCTTTGCGGATCGTATCTTCATAATCCGTCCCTTCCAGGAAGCACTCGATGGCTTCAGGGACGCTGTGTTCCGTATCGCACGTAAACTGATAGGCCGGCCGTATCTGGGCCAGACGCTTGTCCAAGGGATAGAAATACTGGCGCAGATAGTCAGCGATCGCCGCCTTGCTCTGCCCCTGACGGGCCAGGAAAATGGCCGAAGCCACGGCTACCGCACCCTTGACAGCCTGCGGATGGTCATGGCTGACAGCAGCCGTCAGTTCCGCCAGTTCCTGCGCTTCTGCCAGGGAATCAGCAACCCAGCCGGCAGGGCTGACGCGCATAGCCGCTCCATTGCCGTAACTGCCGTAAGCCGGCGCCCGGTCGGACCGGAACCAGCGGCGGAACATGCCGCCGAAACCGGCATCCGGATACTTGCGGCACCAATAACGGAGCTGGCGCCGCAGCGGTTCAAGATAGCCGCAGTGCGACTTCTTCCCTTCCATCAGGGCCGCCGCCACGGCAACGGTCGTCACCGTATCGTCCGTAAAACGGTCCTGCCGCACGAAGAGCGGAAAATCAAGGGACGAAGCAGCCGCGCCGAATTCATAGACAGAACCGGCAATATCGCCGATGATAGCCCCTTTCATATAATCATCTCCTTAAAAGAAATGAGCCGATTCTTTTTTCAGTACTTCATCGCGCAGGGCCGACAGCTTCGTGCTGCGCTGAACCCACATTTCTTCCGGGTTGACCAGGCGCAGGTATTCCGGCCATAAGGTCTGGATCTGCTGATCCGCATATTCCATGATAGCCTTGAGGCTCGGTTTGGCATAGACCAATTTCCCTTTCTGGAAAATCGGGACGAGCATCTTCTGGACGCGGTACGTCCCGCCCTTGATGGTGCGCGAACGCCAGGGAGCCTTGTCGCTCTGGAGCTGGAGATCTTTCGTTTCGTCGATGCTTTCGCCTTCAAGGATGATAATGTCGGCTTTCATCTTGGCTGATGCCTTATCGTAAATGCGCAGGACATTCTTCAGACCCGGGTTGGAAATCTTTTCGGCATTGTCACTCATCTTGATTTTCGGAACGAATTTGCCGTCATCGTACTGGCCGACGAGCTTGAAGACGCCGCCCAGGGACGGGCTGTCCTTGGCCGTAATCAGGTTCGTGCCGACGCCCCAGGAAGTGATCGTGCAGCCCTGGGCTTTCAGTTCGGAAATCAGGTTTTCATCGAGGTCGTTGGAAGCGGCAATGATGGCATCGGGGAACCCGGCATCGGTGAACATCTTCGTCGCTTCTTTCGACAAGTAAGCCAGGTCGCCGCTGTCGAGGCGAATGCCGTAGGCCTTGGGCAGGGTGCCGGCGGCCTTCATTTCCTTGAAAATCATAATCGCATCGGGAACGCCCTGTTTCAGCGTGTTGTACGTATCGGCCAGGAGGATGAGGTTGTTCGGATACTGGCGGGCGTAGGCGCGGAAGGCTTCCAGTTCTGTCGGGAAGCTCATGATCCAGCTGTGGGCCATGGTCCCTAAGATGGGCATGCCGAACTTGGCACCGGCCAGGACATTGCTCGTGCCGTTGAAGCCGCCGATCATGGCCGAACGGGCGCCGTAGACGCCGGCCGATTTCCCCTGAGCTCGGCGCAGGCCGAATTCCATGAGGTTGTCCTTGCCGGCGACGGTCCGGACACGGCGGGCTTTCGTGGCAATCAGGCTTTCATGGTTCATAATCATGGACATGCACGTTTCCAGGAGCAGGGCTTCATCTTTCTTGGTCTGGACGCGCAGGAGCACTTCCTGCGGAAAAGCGACGGTCCCTTCAGGCATGGCATAAATATCGCCAGTGAAATGCAGATCCTTCAGATAATCGAGGAATTCCGGCTTGAAAAAGCCCGTGCGCTGCAGATAGGCCAGGTCGTCATCGCTGAAATGTATATTGTGTACATAATCGATGAGATGTTCCAGCCCGGCGACGACGGTATAGCCGCCCTGGAAAGGATTGGTGCGGTAATAACGGTCGAAGACACACTGCTGTTCATGTTTTCCTTCAAAAAATAAGCCCTGCATCATCGTCAATTGGTACAGGTCTGTCAATAACGCTTTCGTATACAAGATAACTCGCCTCCAAAAAGTAGTTGCCTTTATTATACCGCAGTTAATGATAAAGGCCCAATAAAATACCAATTTTGCATAAATTGAAAATTACTATACATAGTTGGCATGATAGAAAAAAGGGATTGCCACACGAAGGTTTTTACCATCATGCACAATCCCTTTTTCATGTCGTTTGTCGTGGGTCGTGGTTCGTTTGGCGAGAATGCCAACAAATACAAAATAAGTTTATTCACGGAATTCGCGCGGGCGCCCCACGTGGGCGCCCCTACCCCGGACTGCAGACTGCGGACCGCGTTCATTTCGGCAAACGGCAAACGAGCCACGGCAAACGATATACTCATTTTCTCTTCAATACGTTATGAACGGCAGCGATGACGTCTTCTGCAGAGAGGTTGTAGGCCTTGAGGAGGTCTTCCGGTTTCCCTGATTCGCCAAAGCGGTCCTGGATGCCGACGAATTCGACGGGCACGCAGCAGTGACGGGCCAGGGCTTCGCAGACAGCGCTGCCCATGCCGCCCATGACCTGGTGTTCTTCACAGACGACGACGGCTTTGGTTTCGGCTGCACAGGAACAGACGGTCTCGACGTCAAGGGGTTTGACCGTATGGACGTTGACGACGCGGGCCGAAATGCCTTCAGCCGCTAATTGGTCTGCCGCCATCAGGGCTTCGTGGACCATGAGGCCGTTAGCAAAGATCGTAACGTCTTTGCCGTCCCGGAAAATCGGCGCCTTGTACAAATCGAAAGGCGTATCTTCTTTTGTGACGACCGGCGCCGGGTTACGGCCGAAGCGGACATACGACGGCCCGTGGATGTCGTAGACGGCGAGCGTCGCCTTGTACGTTTCCCACCAATCGCAGGGCGTGATGACCATCATGTGCGGGATGACGCGCATCAGGGCGATGTCTTCCAAAGCCTGGTGCGTCGCCCCGTCAGGACCGACGGAAATGCCGGCATGAGCGCCGCCGAGTTTGACGTTGAGATTATTGTAGCAGACGGTATTGCGGATCTGTCCCCAGGCACGGCCCGTCAGAAAGACGCCGTACGTCGAAATGAAGGGCACAAAGCCCGTCAGGGAGAGGCCGGCTGCAGTGCCGACGAGGTCCTGTTCGGAAATACCGACGTTAATGTATCGGTCAGGATATTTTTGGCGGATCCATTCGGTCCGCGTCGATTTGGCGACATCCGCGTCGAGGACGAGGACATCATCGTGAAGACGGCACAATTCCAGCAGTGCTTTGCCGTAGCCGTCGCGCATAGGTACTCGTTCCATCAGGGCACCTCCGTTTTTAATTCATCCATGGCCAGGCGGTACTGCGCTTCATCCGGCGCCGTGCCGTGCCATTGGGCCTGATTTTCCATATACGAGACGCCCTTCCCTTTGATGGTATGGGCAAGGATGACCGTCGGCTTTTCATGATAGGCCTTGGCCGCCGCGTAGGCATCATAGAGAGCATCCGTATCGTGGCCGTTTACGCTGAGGACATGCCAGCCGAAACTTTCCCATTTCGCATCCATAGGCTCCATGTTCTTGATAGAGACCAGGGAATCGACGAGCTGCAGGCCGTTGCAGTCGACAATCAGACAAACATTGTCCAAATGGTGCTGGGACGCAAAGGCCGCAGCTTCCCAAATCTGGCCTTCCTGCTGTTCGCCGTCGCCGATAAGGCAGAAGACCTGCGGCGTTTCCTGACGCCGCTTCAGGGCCAGGGCGATGCCGTTGGCAATGGACAGGCCTTGTCCCAGGGAGCCGACAGCACAGTCGAGACAGGGCAGTTTTTCCAGGTTCGGATGCCCCTGGAGAACGCTGCCGACGCTGCGCAGGGTATCGAGCAGGGCTAATGGGAAATAGCCTTTATGCGCCAGGATGCTGTAGTAAGCCGGCGCCGCATGGCCCTTGGAGAGGACGAAGCGGTCCCGTTCCGGTGCATGGGGCCTGTCGGGAAAACATGTAAAAATATCCGTAAAATACAATGTGGCCATGATTTCCACGGCGGACAGGGAACTGCCGGGATGACCGGAACCAGCGCGGTAAATCGAGCGCACCGTATCCCGCCGTATCTGCGTGCACACATCATGTAGATCATGCTTCATGAAGCATAGCCTCCTATATTAGGCCGTCATGAAAAAAACGCCGCAATACCCCCGTTGATGTCTGGCGGCGATACGCGTGCGTTCGGACATACGACCTCTTTGTTCGTTTCCATCATTTAAGATTATTGTACAATGATTATATACGCAAGTCAAACAGAATATACCATCTGTACATGCTTCATGATTTTATAGCAAGAAATATTTCCTATATGCGCATAAAGAACATAAAAGGAGCTGCCGCAGCAGCTCCTTTCACAGGATTCACGCGGGCGTCCGATTATGGTCGCCCTTACACCAACCCTCAAATATCAAACTTCAAACTCTTTCATTTCCTTCACGACTGCCGGGTCTACGGCGAAAGCGTGGGCTTCATCCGGGAAGCTGCGGTCTTTGACGTCGCGGATATACTGGCCGACGGCATCGACGATAGTCTGATGCAGGTCGGCATAGGTCTTGACGAATTTCGGCCGGAAGCCGCTGCTCATGCCCAAGAGATCCGTGCAGACCAGGACCTGGCCGTCCGTGCCGTTGCCGGCGCCGATGCCGATGGTCGCTGCCGTATGCAGGGCTTTCGTAATTTCTGCGGCGATGTCCGTCGGCACGCATTCCAGGGTAATGGCAAAAGCGCCGGCTGCTTCCAGCTTCAAAGCATCGGCAATCAGTTTCTTGGCCGTTTCACTGTTCTTGCCCTGGACGCGGAAGCCGCCGAGCTGATGGACGGACTGCGGCGTCAGGCCGATATGGCCGACGACGGGGATACCGGCTGTCGTCATGGCTTTCACGGCATCGCAGACACTGGCACCGCCTTCGAGCTTGACGGCATCGCAGCCTGTTTCCTTCATCAGGCGGCCGGCGTTGTGCAGGGCCTGCTGCGTACTTTCCTGATAGCTCATGAAGGGCATGTCGCCGACGACGAGGGCCCTTTTCACGCCGCGGACGACGGCAGCCGTATGGTGGATCATATCTTCCATGGTCACAGGCAGGGTCGACGTATGACCCATGACGACATTGCCCAGGGAGTCGCCGACGAGAATCATATCAATGCCTGCTTCGTCAACATTCTGGGCCATGATATAATCATAAGCCGTGATCATGGAAATCGGCGTTCCTTCTTTCTTCATCTTTTGAATGGTCAGATTGGTTACTTTTTTGTTCATGTTGAACTCCTTCCGCCATCGCAAGGATTCTTGTCAGCATCGTATGCTGTTGGGCTGTAATCGTTCCGTTCTTTAAGGCTATACCGGCGGCAGCAGCGCCGAAGGCGCAGTACGGGCGTACGAAATCATCGGGCAGGACGGCCAGGTGTTTGCGGACCGTACCGATATCACCGCGGGAAACAGGGCCTGTCAGGGCCGTGCGCCACAAATCCCGCTGGCGGACATTTGCCATAGTCCCCTCGACAAGGGGCAGCAGGGCCTGCGCCGCAGCGGCGTCATCGCCGGTCCAGCGCTGCATGAGCTGCTGTGCCAGGGCCAGGGCCGTAACGACGTAGTTCGAGCAGAAGCAGGCCGCTGCATGGTAAAGCATCCGTTCTTCCGGCGGTACGAAGAAAGGCGTACTGCCTAAAGCGCGGACGATGCGGACAGCTTCTGCTTTGGCCCGTTCATCGCCGTCGACGGCGATGTAGATGCCCTGCAGGCGTTCGGCCGAAGGTGCGGCAAAGCTCTGCAGCGGGTGGAGACTGCCCGTATGGAAGCCAAGACGGGCCAAAGGCGCCAGGGGCGAGAGATCAGCCGCGCCGCTGCAGTGAAAGATACACTTCTGCGCCGCCTCCCCTTCTCCGTCCAGTTCCGCTGCCAGGGACTGGCTCAGCGGTGCCAAGGCGTCATCGCCGACAGTGAGCAGGATGATATCGCAGTGCCGGATAAGGGCAGCGCCGTCATCATAAGGAGTGACGTGAAAGCGCTCTGCTTTTTGCTGCGTATGTTCTTTTGTAGAACAAAGTATCCCTGCGACAGCCGCAGGAAAGGCTAACATAAAAGAAGCGCCGACTCTGCCGGCGCCGATAATACCTAAACGCATGATAATTTCCTCTATTTATCGAGTTTGAAGTGTGAAGTTTGAAGTTTGAAGTGCTTACGCTTAAATAAATATAAAAAAACTACATCAAACATCAAACCCACAACATCAAACAAAAAAGAAAAAGGGATTGTGCATGACGGCCGAAGTCTTCGTGCAGCAATCCCATAAAAGCCTACGTTTACAAGAATTCGTCCCGGTCTTTCGATCCAAGCGATATGCTATAAAATTATGATAGATAGATGATTCAGACGTTACATGGTACGGATCCAAAAGATTCCGTCCAACCCGAATCACATGTACAGAATACTACATTTGTGAAACTTTTACCAATAACTTTTAAGAATAGATATATATGATACTAAAAAAGGCGCTGTCTTCATGGGACAGCGCCTTTTTTACACAATATGGTGGGCGGTAATGGATTCGAACCATCGACCCCCTCGATGTCAACGAGATACTCTAACCAACTGAGCTAACCGCCCATATTCTGTGTGTCTTTGTGCGACTCGTTTATTATAGCGTACTTCTCCTCTTTTGACAAGTCTATTTTCACTATTTTTTACTATTTTTTACACTATTGACTTGAACTCCACTCCAGTTAGTATAATAAAGGCAAGGAGGGATTACATTGAAAATAAAAGATGTCAGTGAAAAGTTCCAACTTTCGCCGGATACGCTGCGCTACTACGAAAAAATAGGACTAATCCGCAATGTCCCGCGCGATAAGAATGGTATCCGCGATTATACTAAGGAAAACTGCGATACCATCGCCTTCATCAAGTGCATGCGCGTAGCCAGCGTCTCCATCGACGGCCTGTCGCGATATATGGAACTCTTCCAGCAAGGCGATGCGACCCGCGCAGCACGCCGTCAAATCTTAGTCGACGAACGAAATCATCTGGAAAACCGTCAAAAAGACATCCAGGAAGCCCTGCAGCATTTGAACTGGAAAATCAAGCGGTACGATGAAGGAAAGTTCTGATAGCAGTCAACATCATACAAAAAAGGAGCTGCCTATAAAGACAGCTCCTTTTCGCACGATATGGTGGGCGATAATGGATTCGAACCATCGACCCCCTCGATGTCAACGAGATACTCTAACCAACTGAGCTAACCGCCCATATTTTGTACTTCTCTGTGCGACTTGTTTATTATAGCTTACTTTCTAGATTTTGGCAAGTCTTTTTTTAGAAATTATTTTATCTTTTCTAATTCATAGGCCAGCTGCCGCGCTGTCAGGACGTCGCTAAAAGGACGCAGCATCTGGCCGCCGCGGCGGATGAGGACGAGTTGCGGTACCTGGTGGATACCGTAATCTTTCAGCATCTGGCGGTTTCCCTCATAGAGGGACAGGCTGCCGCCGCTGCCTTGATAGTAAGTACGGCTGTGTTCCGTGTCAGGACCGACAGGAATGGCCAGGAAATAAATATCCTGTCCGTATTGGCCGTAGAGGCTTTCCAGCACCTCCAACTGACGCAGGCTGCCGCTGCTCCAGGAGGCCCAGAAAAAGAGACAGACCGGTCTCTTATTGTACAGTGCCTGCAGGTGCACGTCACCCTTGGCGGACTGCAGGACTTCGTCGGGCGCCATCATTTCCGTTTCTGCAGCCGTCACTTCTTCGGCCTGGCGGAAGACATCCGAACTGAAGGCATCTTCTTCCCGTTCCGGCCAGAAGCAGAGCGACAGGACACCGCAGATCAGGGACAGCCCGAGCAGGACCCGGTTCTTCACAGTCATCGTCTTCCCTCCCCTTTCGCATGTAGTAATAGTATACCTGTTTTAGGAGTAAAAAAAAAGCCCTGTCGTTGAAGCGACAGGGCTTTCGTGGTTCGTTTGCCGTTTGGCGTGCGTCGAAGTTCACACAAATATAAGTTCAGTGTATCTACAGGATTCACGCGGGACGCTCCACGTGGGCGCCCCTACGACGGACTGCGGACTGCCAACAATATCTGTCTATTACGACAAACGATGAACGGCCTACGATGAACGACCATCACGCATGGATATAGATGCGGACGGCGCGGTTGATGAGTTCGATTCTGCGGCCGTAGAAGACATGATACATGACGAAGCAGGCGGCGGCGATGGCAGCGGCGACGAGGTAGAGCTGCGGGAAGGTGAGCAGGCCGTGCAGGCTGCCGAGGACATACGGGCCAACGCCGATGCCGAGGTCCAGGGCGACGAAGTACGTCGAGAGGGCGACGCTGATGCGGTACGACGGCGTCAGTTTGATGCAGACAGCCTGACCGTTCGACATGAACGTGCCGTAGCCGAGGCCGACGAAGACGCCAGCGAGGAGAAGCTGCCAGGAAGCACCGGTGATGCTGAGAATGAAGAGGCCGATGGCCAGGCAGATATAGCAGGGATAGAGGACGTAGTTTTCGCCTTTGCGGTCGAAGATGACGCCTGTCATCGGACGGGTCATGGTGATGACGACGGCATAGACGACGAAGAAGAACGTGCCGGCCTGGACGAGATTGATTTCACGGGCATAGGCAGCAAGGAAAGTAAGAACGCTTGAATAAGCGAAGCCCATGAAGAAGCCGATGATGGAAATGATGAGGACCCGGTATTCGACGTAATTGTCGAGGCTCATGGCTTTCATGCGGGCAGCCTGTTCCGACGTCAGCGCAATTTCATCGATATGGAGGGCGATGCAGCCGAGCATGCACAAGCCGACGAGGACGGCACAGAGCGTAATGATGAAGGTAAAGTTCGTAGCGACGATGAGGAACATGCCCAGGAAGGGACCGACAGCCGCAGCCAGGCTGGTGCTCAGACCGTAGTAATTGATGCCTTCACCGCGTTTGGCGGTAGGAATACAGGAAGCAACAATCGTATTCGTCGCTGTCGAGACGATGCCGTAAGCCATGCCGTTGAGGAAGCGGATGCCGTAGAGGATGGCGAGGTTCGGGATATAAAAATATAATAACGTAGTCACAAAATAAAAGACGATCCCGCCATACAGCGATTTGCGGCGGCCGTAGATTTCAATGGCTTTGCCGAACTGCAGACGCGCCAGCAGCGTGCCGACGATGAAGATGCCCGAAGCCAGTCCGGCTTCACCGAGGGAAGCGTGCAGCTGGTCTTTGGCGACGACGGCAATGATGACCATTAACAAATAATAAATGAGATAGACAACAAAATTGATACTTGTGTCGAGAAGGAAATCTTTATTCCAAAGGGATTGATTCGACATTCTGCATTCACTGCTCCTTTCGTATTTGCAAGCTAGATTCTACACCTTCTCCCGGCCCTTGTATAACGCAAAAAAAAGATACCTGCCATCGTTTTTATTGATGGCAGGTACCTTTATCATTATTTTTTCACATGGTATACACGGCGGATGTAATCGACGAAGACCTGGATTGCCGCGTACTTCGGATTGTCCTTTTTATAGACTAAATAACAGGGCAGGCGCATAGGCGGCTCAAGTGTGCAGTAGCCCTCGCCAATGCCCATAGCCTGGAGAAAGCGTTCCGGCAGCAGGGCGCCGATGCGGTTCTGCTGACAGTAGTTCATCATCGCATAAGGCGTCGAGAACCAGGCCTGGGTCTGCCGTGGCGGACAGGCATTGGCCGTAAAATAATGATTGATATAGGCGTTCATCTCATACTGCGGCGAATACTGGGCCAGGGCCTGAGCGGCGACGTACTGGACCGGTACGGATGTGCCAGGCAGCTCCAGATTGGGCGCGTAATAGACAATGTTCTCCGTATCGAAGAAGACCTTTTCGTATTCCCCCAGATCCAGGGACGGCAGATAAAAGAGGGAAATGATGTCCAGGCGGTCTTCCTTCAGCCACTTGATCATCTCCCGCACTTCCAGATTATAGACCCGGAAGGATGCGCCGCTGTGATGGGCCTGGAAATACGCCAGGTGGCGGTTCATATGGACGTCGCCCAGGGAGAGCATGATGCCTACGGCCAGAGGCTGTGCCGCGCCTTCGCGGCCCGGAAGCTCGCGCATGGCTTCTTCCAGTTCCCCCAGGATATGGGCGATTTTCGTATAGAACATCTTGCCGGCCGGCGTCAGGTGACTGCCCCGGTTCGAGCGCTCGATGAGACGGACGCCGACGAGATCTTCGAGCTTTTTCATCTGCGCGCTGAACGCCGACTGCGTAATGTTCGCCGCCTTGGCAGCCGCCGTGAAGTTGCCGTATTTCCCGTAAATGATGAAATTGCGCAGCTGCTGTATCGATGGTAGATCCATAAGTGTATCCCTCTTTTCATAAAAAAAGACTGCCGCATCTGCGGCAGCCTTTTTCGTCGTTCGTTCATCGTTTGTCGTTCGTCGAAAATACACCATAAATCCTAAAAAATCTCTCCAGGATTCGCACGGGCCGCCGACTATGGCGGCCCCTACGGTGCTCAACGATGAACGCTGCGATGAACGATCATTCTTCGTCTAAAAGTTCATCAAATTTTGCATTGGCTGCATCGAATTCTTCATCTGTCGGTGCGACGTAGACGTCTTCGCCGTCTTCTTTGTCGACGCGGGCGATGATGGCGTCGCCGCCTTCTTCATCTTCCGTGACTTCGACGAGGAGCGCAAAGACCTTGCCGTCCATGTCGAGGCGCTGTACTTCCTGATACTCTACTTCGTTGCCTTCGTCATCCGTTGCCGTAACAATGATGACTTCTTCCAATTCGTTGTTCATTTCTTCCGACATGATAGTCCTCCTTAGTGTGAATGAGCGTCTAAATAATTCTGTAAAATAAGGATTGCTGCCATTTTATCGACAAACTGCTTGCGCTTTTCGCGCCGCACATTTCCTTCTTTCAAGACATTCTGGGCCATAACGGTCGTCAGGCGTTCATCCCAATAGACAATGTCTATATCCGGGACGGTCTTTTGGAATCGTTCGACGAATTCTTCAATTTTCTGCATGTTTTCGCTGTAGTCGCCGTTCATATGGCGCGGCTTGCCTACGACGATGCGGTGCACTTCTTTTTCTTTGATCAGTTCGCGCAGGCGGGCAAAGTCTGCTTCATCCGATTTGCGGCGGATCGTTTCCACGCCCTGAGCCGTAATCAGCAGGGCATCGCTGCAGGCGACGCCTATCGTCTTGGAACCGACATCGAGTCCTAAAATTCGCATATGCCTCCTATAAGTTGTGCTGTTTGACGTACGAACGGACTAATTCTTCAATCAGCTCATCCCGTTCGATGCGCCGGATATTGCTGCGAGCATTGTTGTGGCTCGTGATATACGTCGGGTCACCGGACAGGAGATAGCCTACGATCTGATTAATCGGATTGTACCCTTTTTCTTCCAATGCATGATATACCTCTTCCAGAATCATGGATGCAACGGTCTTTTCTTCATTTCGATCTTGCACAATCATCGTTTCGTCGCTTACTGCCATGTTCACTCACATCCTTTTTATTCAACTGGCATGACTGCCAAAATTTATCCTAAAATACCGCGTACGGCATCAATGCCTGCTTTCAGGGCATCGGCAAGTTTTTCCGGTTCCTTGCCGCCGGCCTGGGCCATATCGGGACGGCCGCCGCCGTTGCCGCCGGCTGCCTGTGCGGCAGCTTTGATGATCTTGCCGGCATGGAGGCCCTTCTTCGTATCGCTCTTGGCGACTTTGCAGACGAAGTTGACCTTGCCGTCATGGGCCATGCCCAGGAGGACGACGCCGCTGCCGAGCTTGTCGAGGACCGTATCGGCCAAATCGCGCAGGTTGTCCATGGAGTCAGCCTGAGCGGCTGCGGCCACAACGGGAACACCGCCGATGTCTTCTTTTGCAGACAAGATGCTGTCCATATCGGAAAGGGCTGCTTCTTTCTTAAGCTGAGCCAATTCTTTTTCCGTTTCTTTCAGCTGTGCTGCGAGGGCTTCGACTTTCGCCGGCACATCGCCGACTTTGGCTTTCAAAAGACCTGCCAGCTGCTGCAGTTCCTTGGCATCGTCTTCTGCCAGTTTGAGGGCTGCTGCCCCTGTCACGGCTTCGATGCGGCGGACGCCGGAACCCGTGCCGCTTTCACTGGTGATGCGGAAGGAACCGATGACCGACGTATTGGCAACATGGGAGCCGCCGCAGAGTTCGCAGCTGAAGTCGCCGGCCGAAACGACGCGGACGATATCGCCGTATTTTTCGCCAAAGAGGGCCATAGCGCCCTTCTTCTTGGCTTCATCGAGGGGCATTTCTTCAATGGTCACGGGCACGCTCTTCAGGATTTCGTCGTTGACCATCTTTTCGATCTTATCCAATTCGGCCTGCGTAACCGGCGAGAAATGGGTGAAGTCGAAGCGCAGATGGTCCGGCGTGACCAGGGAACCTGCCTGATTGACGTGGTTGCCCAATACTTTGCGCAGAGCTGCCTGGAGGAGATGCGTTGCCGTATGGTTGCGGGCCAGGTTCATGTGACGCTGCTTGTCGACAGCGATGTCGACAGCATCGCCTGTGCGGAGGACGCCTTCCGTCACTTCTGCAATGAGGTAGACCAAACCGTTCGGCAGGGCCTGGGCATCGGTGACTTTTGCTTTGCCTTCTGCTGCGCAGAGGACGCCTGTATCGCTGAGCTGGCCGCCGCCTTCCGCATGGAAGGGATTGTCGTCGAGGATGATCGTCACTTCTTCGCCGTCGCGGGCTTCGCGCACTTCGACGCCTTCTTTGCCCAGCATGGCGATGGTCGCTTTTTCCGCCGTTTCATCGTTGACCAGTTTCGACTGATCGAGTTTCGTCGTATCCGGCGTAGCGACTTTGGCCGAGACCTTCGTATGTGCCGCGCGGGCCCGGTCCTGCTGTTCCTTCATGGCTGCCTGGAAACCGTCCTTATCAACAGTGAAGCCCTGTTCCGCAGCGATTTCTTCGGTCAGTTCCATCGGGAAGCCGTATGTATCATAGAGTTTGAAGACTTCAGCGCCTGTGAGGACTTTGTCGTCACCGACGTGAGCCATCATGTCGTTCAAAAGTTCCATGCCCTGAGCCAGGGTAGCGCTGAACTGCTTTTCTTCGGTATTGATGATCTGTTTGATCAGTGCTTCATGTTCCCGCGTTTCCGGGTATTCATCGCCGAGGATATCGAGGACCGTATCGACGAGGTCTGCCAGGAAGAGGTCTTTAATGCCCAGGAGGCGGCCATAGCGGACAGCCCGGCGCAGGATACGGCGCAGGACATAGCCGCGGCCTTCGTTGGACGGCAGGATACCGTCAGAAATCATGAAGGTAATGGCGCGGATATGGTCGGCAATGACCTTCATAGCCATTTTCTGGCGCGGATCCGAATAATCGCCGCCGGAAATGGCGATGACTTTTTCAATGATTGGGAAGATGAGGTCCGTTTCAAAGTTCGATTCTTTCTGCTGGATAACCGAAGCCAGTCGTTCCAGGCCGCAACCTGTATCGATGTTCTTCTTGGCCAGCGGTTCGTACTTGCCGTCTTTCGTGCGGTTGTACTGCGTGAAGACGAGGTTCCAGATTTCCAGATAGCGGTCGCAGTCGCAGCCGACGGTGCACGTCGGTTTGCCGCAGCCCCGTTCCGGACCGAGGTCATAGAAGATTTCGCTGTCCGGACCGCACGGGCCTTCACCGATTTCCCAGAAGTTATCGTCGAATTTAAAGATGCGTTCATCCGCCAGACCGATCATGTTGTGCCAGTAATCATAGGCTTCTTTATCGTCAGGATAAATGGTGACGTACAATTTGTCTGTATCCAGTTCGAGGACTTTGGTCAAAAATTCCCAAGCCCAGGAAATGGCTTCCTTCTTGAAGTAATTGCCGAAGGAGAAATTGCCCAGCATTTCAAAGAACGTATGGTGACGGGCTGTGCGGCCTACGTTGTCGATGTCATCTGTACGGATACACTTCTGACTCGTCGTCACGCGGTACGACGGCGGCACGAGCTTGCCTGTAAAATACGGTTTGAGCGGCGCCATACCGGCACCGATGAGGAGCAGGCTGGGGTCGTTTTCCGGAATCAGCGGAAAGCTGTGCAGGACCAGATGTTCCTTGCTCTTAAAGAACTGTAAATACGCTTTGCGGATTTCATTACCCGTCATATACTTCATATTAATAAACACTCCCTCTAATTATCTTTCTACATGGGAAAATTATACGCTTCTTATCCCCTCTTCGGCAACCTTTTATTGGAAAAATTTTGTACTGCCAAAGATTGTATAAGGAAAGGCTAGAGGACGATCCGTTCCCTAGCCCTGCTCTGTTTATCTGCGGACGCGCGTCGCACCGACGTAGCGCGGCGACCAGTAGCCGCTGTCCAGACTGTCGACGCGGATGCCGCCGCTGCTGGTAGCGCTGATGAAATTGTTGTGGCCGACGTAAATGCCCGTGTGGGATACGCCCGGTTCATAGGTCGTAAAGAAAACCAGGTCTCCCGGCATCAGTTCACTGCGGCGCACGCGCTGGCCAACTTCATACTGTTCGTCGGCCAGGCGCGGCAGGTTGATGCCGTTATGGGAAAAGACATATTTCGTAAAGCCTGAGCAGTCGAAGCCTTCTGCCGGCGTATTGCCGCCAAAGACATAGGGGATGCCCAGGTATTTATAGGCCGAATTGACGAGCTGATTGCCAAAGGCATCGCCGCCCTGGAAATGACGGTACTTCGAGACGGCGCCATTGTTAAAGCGGATATTCTGGCCTTTCTTCATGACTGGCTTGGGCGGCAGCATGGAACGGCTCCCGGTCAGGAGATAATAGGTCCAGCCGCCAACCTTGCCGCTGACCTGGATCTTCTTATCTTTCTGATACTGCGATACAGCCTGAGCCGTATCCTTCGTGTAAAGACCGTTGACGTTGACCTTATAGCCCTTACTGCGCAGAATCTGCTGAATCGAGCGGACTTCATCGCCCCGGCTACCCACCGTCATCGGCGAGGCGGCCAGCGCCGGCAGCGCCGGCAGCGCGGCAAAAACAAAAAGTGCGGCACATATCCAAACTTTATTGATTTTTTTCCACATAAGAACTCCTCTCTGTCTCGAAGGCCATACAACGCAGATGGCATTCTATCTCTCTTTGTGCTGGCCGAGTTCAGCACGCAGCCAATACAGAGGCCTGTGTTTTACCTCTTCAAATATACGTCCTATATACTCTCCGATGACACCGATAAAAATGAGCTGGAAACCGCTGAAAAGGCAGTCGACGATCATCGTCGTCGTCCAGCCGGGCACGGCTTCGCCCACAATATTGCAGTAAATGACATGCAGGATCAGGAGCAGGCTGCAAAGGCCGCTCAGCATGCCGATATAAAAGGAAATCCGCAAAGGGATCTTCGAATAGGCCATGATGCCGTCCAAGGCAAAATGAAGCATCTTGCGCACGGAAAATTTCGATTTCCCGGCGTAGCGCTTCGGTGCTACAAAATGGATGAAAGTCTGGGTATAGCCAATATCACCGATCAGGCCGCGGATGAAGCGGTCGTGTTCCCGGAACTGCTTGAACGTTTCCAGGACCCTTTTATCGATGAGGCGGAAATCAGAACCGCCCGGTGTGATGTGGACCGGAGATACAGCATTCAGTATCTTGTAGTACCATTTCGACGTCATCCGCTTCAAGAAGCCCGCATCATCCGTCGCTTCGCGGATGGTCTGCACGACATCGTTGCCTTCACGCCATTTCTGGACCAATTCAGGAATCATCGACGGCGGATGCTGGAGATCGCCGTCCATGGTGATGACGGCGTCGCCGAGGGCATGGTCCATGCCGCAGGTAATCGCCAGCTGATGACCGAAATTGCGTGCCAGGATAAAGGCCCGCACGTGCTCGTCCTGCTGGGTCAGGCGGCTGAGGATGAGGGGCGTCGCATCTTTAGAACCGTCGTCGACAAAGATGATTTCATATTCCATGTCGAGTGCCGCTGCGGCTTTCGTCGCCTCTTCATAGAACTTCTCAATGTTCGGCTGTTCATTGTATACAGGAACGACAATCGACAATAACTGCCGTCCCGTCCCTCTTGCTTCTAAATTCAATTATATCATCCCAATATTTTTATTGTCAAAATCGGCAGCTTTGCTGTCTGCTACGACAGACGCCAGGAATTTGCTGATTTCTGCTTGTGAAGCATAGCCGATGATGCGTTTCAGCGGTTTACCGCCTTTAAAGAACAATAATGTCGGAACCGCCATGATTTCATACTTTTCGGCAATATCCCGCATCGTATCGACGTTGATGCGTACGACCTTCACGTCACCGCCAAAATTCGCAGCGGCCTGGCTGACCTCGGAGTGGACCATCTTGCACGGTTCGCACCAGGGCGCCCAGAAGTCTGCGACGACGATGCCAGGCTGATGAAGGACCTTCACAGTAAAATCGGCATCACTGTCAATCGAAACTACTGCCATGACTATACAACCTCCCATCTGGTCGACACTAATCAGATTTATTATACCACTTTCGCTTAGTGACGCCAACTAGAAAGATTGTTCTTAAAAAAAAGGGGCTGTCGCATGAAGCGACAAGCCCATTTTGTGGTTCGTTTGCAGTACTTCAAACTTCAAACATCTTCACCCGTTCGAAAAGGTTCTTGGCCAAAGGTCCGAAGCCGTCGCGTTTTAATGACGAGTAGGCTACGGCCGGCCGGTCGGACGGGAAGAGTTTATTCAATTGAGCCAGGCTGCGGTTCTTTTCACTGGCTTTCAGTTTATCCGCCTTGG
>UMEZ01022453.1_pt1 | contig 28952 bp, 27 predicted proteins | sample 1964841 | NCBI WGS metagenome assembly UMEZ01 (sample SAMEA4836029, study PRJEB28245) | human gut metagenome | biome: gut microbiome; material: fecal sample | place: Denmark | collected 2008 | reverse complement strand
GAAGAGTCTGGAATTTTGCGCCGCTTACAAAATAGCTGATTATGAAGTCGTCCAGCGAAAGCGTAAAGGCCATTATAAAGCCGGTTATTATACCGGACTTGATATTGGGAAGCACAACCTTGAAAAACGCGGATGTCGGTGTGCAGCCGAGGTCCTGCGCCGCCTCCGAAAGATGGCGGTCGGTCTGTCGAAGCTTCGGCAATACGGAAAGTATGACATAAGGCAAATTAAACGTGACGTGAGCTATTAAAAGCGTGGGGAAGCCCAAGACGCTGCTCGACGACACTATTTTGCCGGCAAATACAAAAAGGAGCATCATCGAAACACCCGTAACTATTTCCGGATTCATCATAGGTACGTTTGTAACGGTCATAACGGCACTTCTCAGCCACCGTTTTTTCATTGCATTTATTCCGACTGCCGCCGCCGTTCCGATAATAATCGAAATAAGAGCGGAGGTAACGGCTAAAACAAGTGTGTTACGAAGAGCCGTAAGAGCCGTGGCGTTACGGAACATTTCGACATACCATTTCAGCGAAAAACCCGACATAACGCTTGTGCTGTTTGAGGCGTTAAACGAGAACACCACCATAACGAGCATCGGGGCATAAAGAAATAACATTATAAGAGCGATGTATATTTTTTTGAGAGCTTTCATATTATCATCGCCCCCTCTTCATTATCGGCAAAGCGATTCATAATAAGCATACATACTATTATGAGAAGCATCAGCACAAGTGAGAGCGACGCTCCGAGATTGTAGTTGTACGCTGACTGGAACTGCATTTCAATGGAGTCTCCGATAAGCAGAAATTTTCCGCCGCCGAGCTTTTGGCTGATATAAAAGGTACTTACCGACGGGACGAACACCATTGTTATACCGGAGACAACGCCGGGCAGGCTTAGCGGAAAGATGACCTTTTTAAGCACCTGAAGCTTACCCGCTCCGAGATCCTGTGCCGCTTCAACAAGGCTTTTATCAAGCTTTGACATAACAGAGTATATCGGCAGCACCATATACGGCAAAAAGTTATATACCATTCCGAGGATTACCGCGCCCGGAGTGTTGATAAGCTGTGCCGTGGGCAGCCCCACAGCCTTTAAAAGCGAATTTATAAGGCCTGTATTTGAGAGAATCGTTATCCACGAATATGTGCGGATAAGAAAATTCATCCACATGGGGAGCATTATGAGCATCATTATGGTTCGCTGAGTGTTCGCACGGCTCTTTGCCATAATATACGCGAGCGGATATGCAAGAATAAGGCAAATGACCGTAGCCAAAACCGCATACCACGCAGATCTGCCGAAGATAGCTCCGTAGGATGAGAGCGCCTTGATATTGTCAAGGGTAAATGCGCCGCTGCGGTCGGTAAAAGCGTAGTAGATTACCATTATAAGCGGAGCCAAGATAAAAAGCACCGCCCATATCATATACGGAGCGTTTATGAGCTTTAAGGTGAGAGAAGACTTTTTCATGGCTTACTCTCCAATCTCGGAGACTTCGTCTTCATCCGTAAGCTCTGCATTGGGGTCGGAAAGCTCGTCAAACTCTTCGCTGAACGAGCTGTAATCGCCGTAAAGACCCGAATATTCGCTCTTTTTCATTATCTGAATTTCATCCGGCTTTATCGAAATACCTATACGGTCGCCGACTTCGGCTTTTTCGGTGGTCTGTATCATCCACTTAAAGCCTTTAATGTCAACGATTATTTCATAGTGAACGCCCTTAAACGTAACAGAGGTAACCTCGCCCGAGAGCATACCCTCCCCGGGCGGCACCATATCTATATCCTCCGGTCGCACAACTACATCTACGGGTTCGTTAAGACCGAATCCCTTATCGACGCAGCGGCAGCGCATACCCTGGAATTCGACGTTGTAGTCGGAGAGCATAACACCGTCCACAATATTGCTTTCGCCTATGAAATCCGCAACAAAAGCGTTCTGCGGTTCATTGTAAATATCGGTGGGCGAGCCTATCTGCTGAATAACGCCGCCGTCCATAACCACTATGGTATCGGACATGGAGAGTGCTTCCTCCTGGTCGTGCGTTACATATATAAACGTTATGCCGAGCCGCTGCTGTATGGCTTTGAGCTCGCTTTGCATATCCTTGCGAAGCTTTAAGTCAAGTGCTCCGAGCGGTTCGTCGAGAAGCAATACGCGCGGTTTAACGGCAAGGGCGCGCGCAATTGCGACGCGCTGCTGCTGACCTCCGGAAAGCGAAGAAACATTGCGTTTTTCAAATCCCTTGAGGTTTACGAGCGAGAGCATCTCTTCAACGATTTTTTTAATTTCACTTTTTGACTTCTTCTGAAGCTTTAAACCGAAGGCGATATTGTCCGCAACGTTAAGGTTGGGGAACAGTGCATAACGCTGAAAAATGGTGTTCACCTGTCGTTTATGAGCAGGAACACCATTTATTTTTTTACCTTCGAAAATGACATCGCCGCTGTCCGGAGAGAGAAACCCGGCTATTATACGAAGTGTCGTCGTTTTACCGCAGCCCGAGGGTCCGAGTAAAGTGACGAATTCGCCGTCGTGTATCTCGAGACTCACATCTTTTAGTATAGGCTGGTCGTCAAAGCTTATTGAAATGTTCTTAAGGTCAATTATTACTGCTTTGTTTTCCAATTATGCAGCCCCTTTCCAACCGATAGATATTGTTGGGAAGTACAAAAGTATGCACTCCCTAATTGGTATGAGATAAATATAATTTGAAAATCATAAAAAGTCAATGTTTTTATCGAAAAACGGCGGAATATATTTTCCCGACGATACCGCCGAAGCCGAAACGAGCAAAAATGTGTGCTTCGCCGCATTTTCGGGGCATAAAAAAAGTAAGCGGGGAAAATATCCTCGCTTACCTTATTTTTTAAAATTATTCCTGTGCGGGAGCGCCTACCGGGCATGTATCTGCACAAGTACCGCAGTCAATGCACTTATCTGCATCTATTTCATACTTGCCGTCGCCTTCGCTGATAGCCTCAACCGGACACTCAGCAGCACAAGCGCCGCATGAAATGCAGTCATCCGAAATCTTATATGCCATTTTACATGACCTCCTTTATTATGTTTAAACACATTGTAACATATATTTTTTGAATTTCAATACCATATTTGATAATGTAAAAAAAATTTTTATCAGTCTTTGCTTTTTGCAAAAACGGCCTTGAGATTTGCGCCCTTTAAAATGAATATTTCGCGGAAAAGCATAACCGAGAGAAAAGAAATAGTACCGCCCATAAGCACGTCGCTGAAGAAGTGAGCGCCGACAACTATTCTGCTTACGGCAACAATTCCCGTGAACAATATCGGGCATATCCAAAGGGCGGCTCTTTTGCCCTTACTCTTTATACCGAGAGAATCCGCGAGCATTATAAGCCCGTAGCTCATTCCCGCGGCGCAGGTGTGACCGCTCGGGAAAGACTTGCACGCGTCTGTCGGACCGAACAGCGTCATCATTTGCGCCTTATCCATCTGACCGTTTCTCACATACCATCTTGTGAAATTCGCAAATCCGCCTATTGAAGCACCGCCGGCGGTATTCATAGCACGGTAACGCATACGGCCGAACGGGATTTTAACTATCGCAACCACGGCATTTGCGAGTATTACGGTGCAAATCATTGCAAACGCAAAGTTTATAAGCTTTTTTATGGATTCATCGGAGAAATTCTTTACGGCAAGGGTTCCGAACAGCATAAAAAGCGCCGCCAAAAACAGCGCAATCCCCGACAAAAAAGCCGAGCCCTTGTAGCTCTCCGCATTCAGGTGTTGTAAAAGATAGCCCACGGTCTCACTTAAAAATGCGTAATATGCCGCAGTACCCGCTATGACGCCTATAACTTCAACAATATCCTTTATCGGGCGTTTTTTCCAAAATCTGCGAACACCCCAAAAGAGTATCTGTATACTGAATGCAAGCATAAAATAAACAGGCGCGCTGCCGACGCTCTCAAATGTGGCACCGAACGGGTCGTTAGTGTAATACAAATGTGACGCCAAAGCATGCCGCGTCAGGATATCGCTCACCTGCAAATCGGTAAACGTAGCGGCTAAAAGAAGTCCGCCGAACAAAACTACAAACAGCAATATTGAAATCAGGGTTTTAGATTTTTTTGTCATTTCATGTACCCCTTTCGGATATTTTACATAAATTTTACCATAAATCAACATTCAAGGCAATTAAAATTTTTATCCTGCCGTATGGTTTGACAATGCATTTTGCGTATGCTAAACTCTTCCTAAAAAATTAACGGAGAGATAAATGAAAACACTTTACATATCGGATATGGACGGAACGCTCCTGAATGACGGCGGGAAAGTAAGCCGCCGCAGCGTCGAAATAATAAATGAGCTTATAAAAAACGGTATGCTGTTTACCGTTGCTACCGCAAGAAGCGCAATGTCTGCCGCAGAGCTTTTGAAGGATATTGACATATCCGTGCCGGCGGTGCTTATGAACGGGGTGTTTCTGTTTGATTTAAAGGACAAAAAAGCGGTTGCCTACCACGAGATACCGAAGGACGCCTTTTTTGCGATAACGGAAATATTTGTGCGAAGGAACAAATCGCCGTTTGCCTTTTTCTACGGCGACGACGGAAAATTCACAATAGAATACACTGATTTCAAATTGCCCATTCACCGTGATTTTTACGAAAAAAGGAATGGTAAATTCTTCGGCGAATTTAAAAAAGTCTCCGAATACGAGATTTTAGACGATATGCACCCCGTTTTTATAAGTCTTTCCGACGGATATGACGAACTGAAGCCCATCTATGACGCGGCGCAGAAAATAAACGGAGTCACCTGTTCTTTTTACGCCGACACATACACCCCATACTGGTTTCTCGAAATATACAGCAGTAAGGCGAGCAAGGCTAACGGCGCACAGGAGGTTATGGCTCTGGTCGGCGCGGACAAAATCGCGGCGTTCGGCGACAACAGAAACGATATACTTCTGTTTTCGCTGGCGGACAGAAAATACGCCGTCAAAAATGCTGTCCCGGAGCTTCGGCAGATTGCCGATGAAGTCATAGGGGAAAACAATAATGACGGCGTAGCTGAATTTTTGAAAAAGGATTTTAAGGCATAATATGTTTTAAAATCGGTATTTTTTTGATGATGAACGACAGTGCGGCGCATATAATATATGCTATAAACGGCATAAACACCGAACAATATACGGGATGCTCCGCAAAAACAGCCACTTTATCAAACGCATACAAAACGAGCATATGCGTAACATATATTCCGAGGCTGAGCGACGACAGGGCTCTTATGAATTTTTCCGGAATAACCCTGAAAAGCCGCTCCCATTTTATATATTTCGCTGCCGTAAACACGGCGGCTGCCATAGGCATACAGGCTATCGACGGGTAATCCATAAAAATGTCGTCAAGCTTCCCGGCTTTTTCGCTGACAATATATGTTCCGAAAAACATCAGAGCGGCTCCGAAAATACCCGACATATAAATAAGTATACGCGCCTTTTTGGTATAATCCTTGTTTTTTATAAGCCAGCCCATAAGAACATATATGAGATAGCCCTTTACTATCGGCGGAGTCAGCTCTTTAAATACGGGAAAAGCAAATTCATTGATAAGCGGCACTACCGAGAGGAACACAAAGCCGATAACGCACACATATTCTATGGTTTTGGTGTTTTTCTTATCTGCGGCGAGCGAAAACAGCGGCAGGCACATATAAATGGCAAAAATGCAGTAGAAGAACCAAAAAATATAATTTGCCTCATTATTAAACATCGCGGCAAAAAGCTTTTTTATGCCGAACGGCTCGGTTGCCTCTTTTAAAACAAACGGGCGAATAAAATAAACTAGCTGCCAAAAGAAAAATGGTATCAATGTTCTCGCTGCACGTTTTTTAAAGAACGTCTTTGTATCGTATCTTTTGCGGTAATCGAGCAAATTTGCGCCGGTTATCATAATAAATACGGGCACAGCGAAATGAGCTACGGTCTGCAAAAACATATATATGAACCAAAGGCGTGTTTTCTGATAATCAAAAACCCCGTTGGAGCAATGGAGAACCAAAACGGCAAAACAAGACAGAATATTGAGAATATCGATATAATAAAGCCTTTTGGGGCTGTTTGTTCCATCGGCAGGCAATTTACCGCTCCCCATTTTATCAACTCCTTTTAATGTTTATATCATAAGTTACTTTGACCGTTTTGTCAATTACGCGCGCATAAAAAGGGTTTGACAACAACGCCGCTAAATGGTATTATAAACAGCGGTAATTAAAAATCCGTATTTTAGTGCTTCTCGGTAATACGAGGCTTTGATTTTTAATATCATATATTATATCGTGCGGCAAATCGGCAGATACTGTGTCCGATAATGCGCCCACGCCGAAAACGGTAAAATCGCAGAAATGCGTTTTTATATTTGCGGAACAAGCCGAAAGTAAGATTTATCTAAAAGTAAGCTCCGCCTCGGATGTCCTCGCCGTGTAAAATTCAGAGGACAAAACTTAATATGCGGGTATGGCGGAATTGGCAGACGCGCAAGATTCAGGTTCTTGTGGAGGCAACTCTGTACAGGTTCAAGTCCTGCTACCCGCACCACGACGCCGTTTTTGAAAGCGGCAACAAAAAACGCTGAAAAGCCTTGTGTATCAAGGGGTTTCGGCGTTTTTTAATCATCAAAATGTCACCCGTTTTTGCGCTATTTTGTGCCATTTGCGGCTATTTAAAAGAAAAAATGCAAGTCAAATGCAAGTCAAAACTTGCGATGTGCTGAGAGTTTTTAATCGCTCTCTTTGCACTTTTTCTCTTTTGCCAATCTGCGAACACTTATAATTACATCGGCTAATATAATCAAGCCGTTTGCACCGAGTGCAATTCTCGTAAATATATTAAGCCCGGTATATATCGAAATTATAAGCAATGCGCAAAGAGTAATCAACCAAAAGTTTTTATTGAACACTTGTAAAACTCCTTTCTATGTGTTATATTATATATACTCCCGCAAGGGGGAGGGGCAAAAGCCCCTCTATGTAGCCTACCACCATTTGATTGCCGTTATCAAAGTCGCAAGTGCAACGATTGCTTCGATAACAAGATATGAAATTTCAAAGGCGGTAGGCTTTTGTTTTTGTCAGAGGACGGTTCTTGAAACCGTCTTAATAACATTCTCTTTGTTTTGCTCATTATTCTTTAAGTTCTGTTGTTAAACCGGGATTTTTAACACATAAACTCGGTCTTGACTATCCTACTAAATCGGTAGTATAATAGGGATATATTTTGAAACGGAGGATATGTTATGATTTCAACAAAAGGGCGCTACGCTTTGCGCGTTATGATAGATATAGGCCGCCACCAAAATGCCGCACCGGTCTCTGTTAAAGATATATCCTCAAGGCAGGATATATCGGTGAAATATCTTGAACAGGTGGTTTCAATTCTGAGTAAGGCCGGCCTTATACGCAGCTTTCGCGGCAATGCCGGCGGATACAAGCTCAATGTTGACCCCGAAAAATGCACGGCGGGAGACATTCTCAGAGTCTGCGAGGGTTCGCTGTCGCCGGTTGCCTGTTTACAGGACGAAAACAACTATTGCGAGCGCAGCTCATACTGTGAGACACTTGATTTTTGGCGCGGCTTTTACGATGTTATCAACAAATATGCCGACAGCGTAACTATTCAGGATTTAATCGACAAGGCAGTAGGCGCAAACGGCTCTTACTGCATCTGATAAAAATAAATTCGAAACAACCCATATACGGCATCGCAGACAGCACGCTGCCTGTTGCGCAAAAATATTTATTATAATACAAAGGCGGAAATTATGCTGAATCAGTTTTCACGTACCGAGCTGCTTCTCGGAAAAGAAGCCATGGAAAAGCTGCAAAATTCGCGCGTTGCCGTATTCGGCATAGGCGGCGTCGGCGGCTACACCGTGGAGGCGCTTGCAAGATCGGGCATTGGTAAATTAGACCTTATAGACGATGACAAGGTCTGCCTTACGAATATAAACCGTCAGATAATCGCAACGCATTCAACAATAGGAAAATATAAGGTCGAGGTTGCCGAAGAACGCATCAAGGACATAAATCCGGACTGCGAGGTTACAACGCATCGGAAGTTTTACACTCCGGAAACGTCGGCGGAATTTGATTTTTCACAGTACGACTATGTTGTTGACGCCATAGATACCGTATCGGGCAAAATCGAGCTTGTTATGCAGGCGCAAAAGAGCCAAACTCCCATAATCTGCTCAATGGGCGCCGGCAACAAGATGGACCCGACTGCATTTGAGGTGACTGATATTTATAAGACTTCGGTCTGTCCGCTTGCGAGAGTTATGCGATACGAGCTGAAAAAACGCGGAGTTAAAAAACTCAAGGTTGTTTATTCAAAGGAAAAGCCGCTTGTACCAATTGAGGATACGGCGATAAGCTGCCGCGAGCACTGCATTTGTCCTCCCGATACGGCGAGAAATTCCACACAAAGACGCGCTATCCCCGGCAGCAATGCGTTTGTTCCGTCGGTAGTCGGGCTGATAATAGCAGGTGAAGTCGTAAAAGATTTGACGAATTACAGGGCAAAATAAATACGCAAAAGGGTGTTTGAATATGACAAGAGACGAAGCATACGCGCTCCTTACGGAATACAACAAGGAGCCGTTTCACCTTGAGCACGCCGAAACGGTTGAAAAAACAATGATGTATTTTGCCGACAAGCTCGGCTACGGCGACGACAGGGATTTTTGGGGAATCGTAGGTCTTTTGCACGACCTTGACTTCGAAATGTATCCCGAAGAGCACTGCATAAAGGAACAGGAAATAATGCGCGAAAGAGGCATTGACGAAAAGATAATTCACGCAACGGCAAGCCACGGCTACGGCATAACGGTAGACATTAAGCCGGAACACGAGATGGAAAAGGTCCTTTATGCGGTAGATGAGCTTACGGGGCTTATAGGAGCCGTTGTAAAAATGCGCCCGTCGCACAGCGTACAGGATCTTGAGCTTAAATCCGTGAAGAAAAAATTCAAGGCGAAGAATTTTGCCGCCGGCTGCTCTCGCGAGGTCATACAGCGCGGTGCGGATATGCTCGGTATTTCGCTTGATGAGCTGATACAAGACACAATCGACGCCTTAAAATCATTTCAGGACTGAAAGCATTAAAAATGTAATAATCAAAGCTTAGTTATTTTTTTAACTAAAGGTAGCTATAAAAATACGGTGGGAACTAAATTTAAGCTCCCACCGATTTTTTTATTTTATGCAAAGGATTGTCGCCGCCATAGTAAACTGAGCGGCATAATATAAGATGTGATTTAAGAATATGTTGAATTTTGTATTCTTATTCTCGGCGAAATACATACCCGAAAGCACGGCGTCGGACAGAGTAAAGAGAATACCGCCTACAGCCATAACAACCCAAACCTTTTCAAAGCCGGTGGCAATTGCCGCTATGATAGCCGAAACCATAGTCAACGCCAGGAAGAAGGTATAGAGAAATACAATGAATTTAAACTTGCCGAAATGATTTTTCATAAGCTTTTCGGTCAATATATTGCCGAGAGCTATAAGAAGCGATACGCCTATGGAAACAGCAAGTGTTTTGCCGGTAAATCTGTAACTTTTATAAATCGCCACGTTAAAACAGATGTGACCTAAAAGGAATGAGATAAAGCCGGAATAAAGATATGAATCCTTATCCTGCAAATAAATCCATTTCAAGTCAAGCCAAATATCGCCGACCATTCCGAGTATAAGTCCAAACGCCACCCAAAGGCCGAATTGAATATTGTCGCGGTTTGCGCTTGTTGCGGCAAAAGCGGTTGAAATAAAACAGAGACTCGCCGCCGCCTTGGCATACAGTGCGGAAATTCCGCCCTTTTTAACACGCAAGAACAAAAATATACCTGTCATAACAATGCCGATTGCCAAAAGCACCCAATATAATGTCCAGCTCATAGTTATCCCCCAAACTTATTTTCTGTTTAATCAATGAGCAGATTATATAATATTTCAACAATAATTGCAATAGCTTAGGCTGTTTTTTTGTTAAATAACAGACAATTTCCCGACAACGCTTTTAGTCTCGCCATCGTACAGGATAAAAACCGCAAGCTCTTTTTATCGCGGAGGCAATTCATTGTACATTGCCTCAAAAAGCGCGGTTTCCAAAATACGCTCCTTTGTATCTCCCGTCATAAAATCACTTTCAAATAGTAGTAGCCGTTCGGTTACCTGTCAAGGCTTTTTGGGGGAAATTTTAAAACACAGCGAACCGAACGCAAAATCCTTTTCTCGGGCTATGCAAAGAAGCCGTTATGGTATCGCTATATAAAAAAGCCACGGAAAACCGTTGATTTCCCGTGGCTTTTGAAGTATTTGATTGAAAAATCGTAACCGATTATCTCTTTGAGAACTGCGGTGCGCGACGAGCGCCTTTGAGACCGTATTTCTTTCTCTCTTTCATTCTCGGGTCACGAGTCAAGAAGCCTGCTTTCTTGAGTGCCGGACGAAGATTTTCGTCGTACTGAAGAAGAGCTCTTGAAAGACCGTGGCGAATTGCGCCTGCCTGGCCTGTTACACCGCCGCCCTGAACGTTGCAGACGATGTCGAATTTGTCAGCTGTGCCGGTGAGAGCGAGAGGCTGACGAACTATAAGTTTAAGTGTTTCAAGGCCGAAATAATCGTCGATATCACGATTGTTTATCGTTATTTTGCCTGAGCCTGCATAAACGCGAACTCTTGCAACCGACTTCTTTCTTCTGCCTGTGCCGTAAAAATAAGGATTAGTCTCGTACATTTATTTTTGCCTCCCTTTCTCAGAATTCTTTAACTTCGGGCTTCTGAGCCTCATGTGTGTGTTCGCCGTCTTTGAAGATACGAAGTCTTGTAAGCTGCTTTCTGCCGAGTGAGTTATCGGGAAGCATACCCTTAACTGCCTTTTTAAGAGCAAATTCGGGCTTTTCAGCCATAAGGGTCTTATACTGAATCTTCTTCATGTTACCGATATAACCGGTGTGATGATAGTACATTTTCTTTTCAAGCTTGTTGCCTGTAAGAACTATTTTGCCGGCGTTGATTACGATTACGTGATCGCCGCAGTCAGCGTGAGGAGCAAATATCGGCTTGTGCTTGCCGCGAAGAAGCGTAGCAGCCTCTGCAGCAACGGAACCGAGGGTTTTGCCGTCAGCATCAAGAACATACCAGTTACGGCTGATGTCGGCAGCCTTAGGCATATAAGTTGACATAAAACATAACCTCCGAATAATTATTTCTTTTTTATTGCCCGAATATATTATCACGAAGAAACGATTTCGTCAACACCGTTTTTTCAATATTTTAACGATTATATGATTTATCTCTCGTTTTCTCGCATTTTCTCTTGTTTTCTGCTATATTGCTTGTTTATTATTTTTGAGTCTTTGCCTATCGCAAAGGCTCTTTCGGACAAAAGCGAAGCGGCGTTTTTCATGCAATGCTCAAGGCTTATACCGTTTTCCTTTATTTTATGTATTTCGCATACTCCGAGTTCCTCGGCGGAAATATCGTTTTCGACGTCGCCGCTCAAAAGGATACACGGAACGCCGAATTTTTCGGCTATGTCCGAGACCCTCTTAGGAAGCTTGCCGAATAGGGTTTGCCTGTCCGTCTTGCCCTCGCCTGTTATAACCGCATCGGAGCGACGTATTTTATCCTCAAGCGATGCAGCCCTTGCCAGCACATCAAATCCGCTTTGGAGCTCACAGTTCAAAAAGGCGGATAATCCACCGCCGATGCCGCCCGCAGCTCCGGCTCCCGGAAGATTTATAATCTTTTTGCCGGACGCTTTTTCAAAAATCTCTCCTATATTTCGTAAGCCGTCATCCAAAAGCTTTACATCGTTCTTCGAGGCTCCCTTTTGCGGAGAAAAAACATAAGCCGCTCCGTTTTCTCCGCACAGAGGATTTGTGACGTCACACGCAAGAGTGAACTTTATATCCTTGAATCTTTCAAAATTCTCGGTTCGCCGTATTTTCTTAACTCTTATCATATTTTGACCGTCGGGCAAAACCTCGACGCCGTCCTCCGAAAAGAACCGCATACCGAGGGCATACAAAATGCCCGTCCCAGCATCCGTGGTAGCACTGCCGCCGAGCCCGAGAATTATATGTTTTGCCCCATGCTCCGCAGCGTCGCAAATCATTTCTCCGCTTCCCAATGACGACACCTTCACGGCGTCGCGCTCGCTGCTCTTGAGAAGTGTCAACCCGCTTGCCGAGGCTACATCGATTACAGCGGTACCGTCGGGCAAAACGGTGTATTCCGCCGAGATTTCACGAAGCAGAGGGTCGTGCACCGCCGCTTTTCGAAGCTGCCCTCCGAGTATATCGTAAAAACAGCGGGAGGTCCCCTCTCCGCCGTCGGCAAACGGCAGAGAAATCACCTCAAAATTTTTGTTACACCGAAGAAGTCCGTCTTTAACCGCGGCGCAAGCATCCTTTGACGTAAGACTCCCTTTAAAAGAGTCGCAAACAACAGCTATCTTCATAATCAGAACACCATATATCCGAATATTTCCTTGAGCGTATCGAGCGGCGACTGACCATCGGCAATCTTTACCGCGATGTGCTTTTTGCCGTAATCCATTATAGACACTCTGCCGCGCATCATGGAGGACAGGTTCAAAACCGTATTTGTATCTATATCGTTCACATAAAGGATAACGGAATTGCCCTTTTGCCCTATTTCGTATATACCCTTTGCGGCGGCGGTATTACGAAGAAGCGAAACATCGATAAGTCCCTGAACCGACTGCGGGATTTCACCGAATCGGTCGCGGAGCTCATCCTTAACGTCCTCTGCATCTTCGGTATTTTTAATGTCCGCAATTCTGCGATAAACCGCAAGCCTCTGAGGAATGCTCTTGATGTAATTATCGGGAATGTGAGCGTCTATCTGCATATCTATGAGACACTCCTTCTTACGCGAAATCGGCTTTTCTCCCTTTTCCTCCTCCACGGCTTCACCGAGAAGCTGCAAGTACATATCGTAGCCTACCGCCTCCATATGGCCATGCTGCTGCGCACCGAGGACGTTGCCCGCTCCGCGGATTTCAAGGTCACGCATGGCAATCTTAAAGCCGGAGCCGAATTCGGTATATTCCCTTATTGCCGAAAGTCGTCTGTTCGCTATTTCCGACAATTCCTTGCCACGCTTAAACGTGAAATATGCCGACGCTCTGCGTGTGCTTCTGCCGACTCGTCCTCGTATCTGATGAAGCTGAGCAAGCCCGAGCCTGTCGGCGTCCTCAATAATCAGCGTATTGCAATTCGGAACATCGACGCCCGTCTCGATGATGGTGGTGCAAACGAGTATGTCTATGTCGCCCTCAAGCAAGTCACGCCAGATTTCAGACAGCTCCTCCTCGCCCATTCGGCCGTGCGCCACGGCTATACGAGCCGACGGCATCATTTCCTTTATCTTAGCCGCCGTGCTTTCGATTGATTCGACACGGTTGTGGAGATAATATACCTGACCGCCTCTGCGAAGTTCCTTCTCCATGGCCTCGCAGAGAATTCCCATATCATGCTCTATAACATATGTCTGAACGGGGTATCTGTCCTGCGGAGCCTCCTCTATTACGGACATATCACGTATGCCGGTCATAGCCATATTAAGCGTTCTCGGGATAGGCGTCGCCGACAAGGTCAAAACATCAACCGTCGGGAACAGCTCCTTGAGCTTCTCTTTTTGAGCCACGCCGAAGCGCTGCTCCTCATCGACTATTAAAAGGCCGAGGTCCTTAAATTTTACATCTTTTGAAACAAGACGGTGCGTGCCTACGATTATGTCAAGCGAGCCGCGCTTCAAATTTTTAAGTATTTTCTCCTGCTCCTTAGGAGTTCTGAAGCGTGACAGCATCTCTATCTCGACAGGGAAACCGTCAAATCTTTTAAGTATGGTACGGTAATGCTGATACGCGAGAATTGTTGTGGGAACAAGTATCGCGCATTGCTTACCGTCTGCCGCGCATTTAAAAGCAGCACGAAGCGCGACCTCGGTTTTTCCGAAGCCGACGTCTCCGCAGAGAAGTCTGTCCATGGGATAAGGCTTTTCCATATCGCCCTTTATTTCATCGATTGCTCTGAGCTGATCGGACGTCTCGTCATATTCAAACCGCCGTTCGAAATCGCTCTGCATATCTATATCCGGAGAAAATGCATAGCCGGGGCTGTTTTGCCTTTTTGAATACAGGGCTATGAGCTGATCCGCCATATCCTTGACTGCGGCACGAACCTTATTTCTCGTTTTTTCCCAGTCCTTGCCGCCGATTTTATTCAGCTTTACTGTTCTGCCGTCGTCCTCGTGAGGACCTATATATTTTGAGACAAGGTCAAGCTGCGTTACCGGGACATACAGAACGTCGCCCTTTGCATACTTGATTTTGATATAATCCTTGGTTATTTTGCCGACCTCAAGCTTATTGATGCCGTCAAACACGCCTATACCGTGGAGCGAATGAACAACGTAATCGCCCTTTTTAAGCTCATCAAGCGAGTGGAGGCTCTGTCCCTTTTTAAACCCGCTCCTGCTTTTTCTCTTTTTGGACGCAACGGCGTTTCTGCCATAGGTAAAGGCATAAAATTTTTCGTGCGGATAGCCGAAGCCGCCCGAGAGCGCACCGGGCAAAACCGAAACTCTGCCACGCGGAAATTCGGCAGGCTCGAGCGGAAAATAAAGTGCCGGAACATCCTCGTTTTCGAGATCCTCAGCAAGGTTTTTTGCAGCCTTTTCCGTTCCTCCCATTACTACAACCGTCGAGTCCTTTTGAACAAGCGGAGACAAATCGTCCAAGAGTATGTCGAGCTTTCCGTTCCATACGGGAAGTGTTGACGCCGTAAACGTTACAAGGTCGCGTACCGGTACGTCAAACGAACCGCGCGCAAAATCGTCGAGAAAAACAGTATCCTTTTTTTCATATTCGCGTGTAAGCTCCGGGAAGGTCATCGTAAACTCGTCGAGTCCGCGGCAAAGCTCGCCGTCCTCAAGGAGATATTTGATATCCTCGTTTTGGAGCTTTATTGCGGTGTTTGCCTTTTCCTTGACTCCGGCACTCTCGCAAACAATAAGCAAAAGCGAATCGGCATAGCTTAAAATTGTCGCATTCTCTTCGTAAGCGAGCGGAAGATACTTATCGGCAGAACTTAAGCTCACGCCGTTTTTGAGCCTGTCTATATCCTTTTGCAGCATTTCGCGAGCCTTTTTTGCTCCCTTACCCTTTACGGTATCATAAAATGCGGTAATCTTTTTCATTAAGTCGTCGCCGCCCGAAAAGACTATCTCGGTTGACGGCATAAGCGTCAGCTTATCAACATTGTCGGTCCTTCGCTGAGACATTATGTCGAAATGAGCCATGGTGTCAACGGTATCGCCCCAAAACTCTATTCTGACGGGATTTTGGTCATCGGGCGAAAACAGGTCGAGTATTCCTCCGCGCACGGAAAACTGACCTACTCCCTCCACCATGTCGGCTCTCGTATAGCCTGCGGAAAGAAGCACACTCGTTATGTCACCGAGCTTAATATCCTCGCCTCGCCTTATCGTAAGCGAATGTTTTTTTAAGTCCTCGGGCGGAATAGTCCTCTGAACCGCCGCCTCTGCGGAGCAAACCACTATATCGGCGGTGCCGTTTAAAATATTTGTGAGCGCATTTATACGGCGCTGTTCATATTCATGGGAACGATTTTCCGCCGAGGTAAACGAAAAGTCCCTCGCCGGATACAGAAACGAATTCTTACCGAAAACACGCAAGTCCTCGCAAAGCTTCGTTGCAACCGCTTCGTCGGGCATAATGACAAGAGCCCTGCGGTCTAAATTACCGCAGAGCGAATTTATAATATGAGCCTTATGGATTCCCGAAACGCCGAGAACTCCGACAGGCAGTTTTTTGCTTTTTACCGCCTTTTCGAGCGTCTTATATTCGGGCGAGGTCTTTAAGACCTCAGCAAATGCTGACATATTAAATTAAAGCTCCTTCAGGAATTATATTTGTTCATGGCTTCGTCTGTTTTGCCGTCCAGAATAAGCTCCACCGCACAGCAGGCATTATCAAGTGCCTTTTTAAGCTCCGGTGCCTCGTCCTTTTTGTACTCGGAGAGAACCCATGCGGCAAGGTCGTAATCGGGATGAGGCTTTTTGCCGCAGCCGATTTTGACTCTCGGAAAATTTTGGCTGCCTATACAGGATATTATGCTCTTTATACCGTTATGACCGCCGTCTGAGCCCTTGCGGCGTATTCTCAGTCTGCCTACGTCAAGCGATATATCGTCAAAAATCACAATGATTTTTTCCGGAGGTATCTTATAAAAATCTGCCGCAGCCTTTACGGCCTCTCCGCTTAAATTCATATAGGTCTGCGGCTTCATTACAATGCATCGGTGCGAGTTTATAACCGTATCGGCTATAACCGCCTTGAACTTGAGTTTATTTATTTTAAAACCGTGCTTTTCGGCAAGAAAGTCAACGCACAAAAACCCCGAATTATGACGTGTCAGGGTATATTTTTTCTCGGGGTTACCGAGTCCTGCCACTAAAAATTCGGGTGCGCCGACAGCTTCCGTTTTTTTGAATCTGCCTAACATTATTGTGTTTACCTGTCCTTATTTATCTTTTAGGCACCAGCCTATCTTATTGACCTGACGTGCTCTTGCTATACCGAGCGAATCGCCGGGAACGTCCTCTGTTATTGTGGAGCCTGCCGCGGTATATGCGCCGTCACCAACCGTCACGGGAGCTACAAGATTTGTGTTGCAGCCTATAAACGCATCGTCGCCTATGGTGGTTCTGAATTTCGCCTTGCCTGTATAGTTGACCGTTACCGTTCCGCAGCCGAAGTTTACCCTCTTGCCCACGTCGCTGTCGCCGACATACGTAAGGTGCGAAACCTTTGTGCCGGTATCTATATTGGAATTTTTCACCTCGACGAAGTTGCCGAGATGCACCTTTTCGCCTATCACCGAATTGGGTCTTATGTGAACAAACGGACCTATGTTTACGCCGCTCATTATCCTTGCGTCAAAGCTTTGAACGCTGTTTAAATACGCATCATCGCCGACAGTTGTATTGTGAAGAAGCGTATTGGGCCCTACGGTGCAGTTTTTGCCTATCGTTACGTTTCCGCGTAAAATCGTGCCGGGCAAAATAAGCGTACCCTCGCCGATTTTTACGTTCGGGGAAATCATAACTCCGTCAAAGCACGGGATATTCACACCGCAGTCAAGCTGATGCTCTATCTCTCTTAAGCGAACAGTCTCGCTGATTTCGTGAAGTGAGCACATATCATAGACGGCACTCGTTTCGCATCTGCAATCGGTTTGGAACCGTGTTTTTTTATCACAGGCGCGAAAAAGCTCCTCAGCTGAGCGCGATGCGCCGTTTTTAATGAGTGTCATGAGTTTTTTTGATGAGAACACATACGCTCCGGTCACGTCCTCACCATTAGGCTGTCTTGAAAAGACGGCGGCCGCCTCATTTCCCTCGTTCACGCAAAGAGAAAGCGCGTTTTTAAGAGAGCTGCCACTCATAAGCGGTACATTTCCATAGAGAACATATACATAGTCAAATTCGTCTGCAAAGCCGTCGGCTGCAAGCAGAAAATCGCTGTCATTTTCGGCATCCGGCGATACAAACACCCGGCTGTCGCCCTTTATTGCTTCAACACCGGAGCTATCACTTTCAATTATAATTGCCGTTTTTTCCGCATCAGCCTTTTCGGCATACGACTTCACATACGAAATGAGCGGCAAAGACAAAGCCTCACACATATAAATGGGTTTTTCGCGTTTTTTATTATCGGCGGCTATAATCAGCGCACCTGCTTTAAGAGCCATAAGAGCACTCTCCCAATATATTTGTATTCTGCCGCCGTATCTGCCCGATACCTCTGCAGCAATAATATTATTGTATCACAAAATGTCTTTTCTTACAATAAAAACATCCGCCTCATCGCACCAAGCAAATCAACACTCCGGCCCGACTTGTTAGTTTTTACCAATATAAGCAGTTTAATTTTGTAGTGTTTTTTCGAAAAAAGTTCTTTTCTTTTTTTATTTTCTCTGATATATTATACACAGGAAGGATCCTAAAACCAATTTAAAAAAAGGAGAGATAATCCATGGATTTCAGTTCTATCTTTGAAACAATCAAGGGCTTCTTCGAAGCTAACGTGCTTCCGACTCTTAAGCCTATCATCGACGCTATAATGGATCTCATCGGCGGCATCATCGGCGGCAAATAATCAAGCCAATCGACAAGCGGTGTAATTTCGGTTACACCGCTTGATTTTTTATAAGGATTTGTTATGAAGCACTTTAAAATCTCATTATGTATATTGCTGATGCTCGCGTGTCTTTGCTCCTGCGGCAAAAAAAAGCAGGAGGATTATACCACACCTGCCGTCTCATATCCCGAAACAACCGTTCCCATCGAAACGACGACAAAAAAGGTTGAAAAAACCACGGCCGAATCCACAAAGCCTCAAAGCACGGCTCCCGCCGCAGTCAGCACGGAAACAACGGAATACGAAGCACAATACGGCGATTCGCAGCTTGACTTCGATACGGACAACAAATTTGTTGACGCCGTAGTCGCGAAATACGGAATTGACCGCGAAGGTCTTATAACCGCATATTCGGTAAAGGGCAGAGACAGTAACTACGTCTGGCAATTTAACGGCAGCCGAGACGAAAACGGCAAGCTCATAAGAAACGCCGACACGCTTAAATACGTTTATTACGTAAACGCCGATTGCTCCAAGGTAAGCCGTACCGGCGGCTATACGGGAAATGACGGTTGTACCTTAAAGGACGGACTGACGGTATTTTTACTTACACAAAAGGTTCTGATACCTAATTTGCAGGAGCAGATAGACCAAAACTCATAATCACAATATAAAAATATGTCGGACTGTAAAAAGCACGTTTTTACAGTCCGATTTTTTGTACGTGTTTCAAAAAACTCTGACGGAGATTTTAAGACGCTGTTTTTTTGTCTCTCCGATTTTGCCGCAAAACACAAACCGTCCCTTGTGCCGCACCGATATTATCTCGTCCTCTTTCGGTATATATGATGAATTGACGGTCATTTTGCCGTTTACGAATATCAGCTTTTGCATAAAAAGCTGCTGTGACTCGCTGCGCGATATTTTATAAACCGCGGCAACCATCGCGTCAAGCCGCAGAGACGGCACCGTAACCGTCCGCTCCTCCGGCAGGGCTCCGACAGAGTCCGGAGGAGATAAGGTCATCTCACATCGCACCGTGGTGTGCTTGACCCTGTCAAGATTGTCGAGCACAAAGCGTGCAACCTTTTTTTCGCAAAAAACGTATCCGCAATTATCGTCCGTGAGAATATCGCCTATTGTCTCTCTCTTGATGCCGAGCCCCATAAGCGTACCGAGAAAATCACGGTGAGTGAGCTCGTCGGCAAACTTTTTTGCCACCGGTGAAATTTTCACCCACACAAAATCGCATTCGGCTGCTTTTTCCTCCTCGCTCTTTTCGCCGAAAAGAGCCGCACGACGCTCGGCAAGCGGATAGCCACCGTAAAGATACACCCTCGAAAACAGCTGTGCAGATGCTAAAGTGCTTTGCTCGTCAAGCGTTAAAAAATCGGAGCTTACGGTTCTTCGCTGCTCGACGGCGCGCAGCGACAGCTCCGCGAAGCGCTTCTTCAGTTTGTTTTCGTCATTGTCCAAAATCCGAACGTCTCCTTTAAATCTATAATATATCGATAATATAATATCAAAACACAAGTCGCGTGTAAAGTACCGTTAAAAAAGGGACGAGCCGCCATTACGGCGGCTCGTCCCTTAAGCGAGGAAACCAAAATTTCGTTATTGTTGAGTAATAATGCGTCAGATAAGCGAACGATAGAGCTCTGCAATCTCTTCAACGCTTGTGTCGCGGGGGTTACCGGGACGGCAGGCATCCGCATACGCAGACTCCGAGAGGAACTGTATATCCTTTTCTTTAACGATTTCTTTAAGGTCTGCGGGAATACCTACATCGGAAGCAAGGCGTTTTACTGCATCAACAGCAGCCTTTCTGTACTCATCCTGAGTCATATCGTCCGTACCCTTTACGCCCATAGCCTTTGCTATATCTCTGTATTTTTCACCGGTAGCCGGAGCGTTATATTCCATAACAGTCGGAAGAATAATTGCATTTGCAACACCGTGAGGTGTGTCGTAAAGCGCGCCGAGCGGATGAGCCATAGAGTGAACTATGCCTAGGCCGACATTTGAGAAGCCCATTCCGGCTATGTACTGACCGAGAGCCATTTCCTCCCTGCCCTCGGGGGTGTTTTCAACAGCACCTCGAAGAGCACGAGAAATTATTTCGATTGCCTTTAAATGGAACATATCGGAAAGCTCCCAAGCACCCTTTGTGATGTAGCCCTCAATAGCGTGTGTAAGAGCGTCCATACCGGTTGCGGCAGTAAGCCCCTTTGGCATACTCGACATCATATCCGGGTCAACAAAAGCAACTACCGGGATATCGTGAACATCGACGCACACCATTTTTCTGTTTTTCTCGGCGTCGGTTATAACATAGTTTATGGTAACCTCAGCGGCTGTGCCTGCGGTTGTGGGAACGGCAAAAATCGGAACAGCCTTATTCTTTGTGGGAGCCACTCCCTCAAGGCTTCTGATATCTGAAAATTCGGGATTCGCAACAACTATGCCAATCGCCTTAGAGGTATCCATTGAGGAGCCGCCGCCGATTGCGATAAGATAATCGGCACCCGAAGCCTTAAATGCCTCAACGCCGTGCTGACAGTTTTCTATTGTGGGATTAGCCTTGATGTCGGAGTATATCTCATAGTCAAGTCCGGCTTTATCAAGAACATCCGTAACCTTTTTGGTAACTCCGAATTTAAGAAGATCGGGGTCCGAGCAAATAAAAGCCTTTTTAAAGCCTCTGCCCTTTGCCTCGTCGGCAATGCTCTCTATTGCGCCCTTGCCGTGATAAGAAGTCTCGTTAAGAACAAATCTGTTAGCCATAACTTATTCCTCCGTATTCAATAAAATAAATTTAGCGGCAACGTGGGTAAACGTTTAACCATCTACGTTAAAATTTTAACAACCGTTTTTTGAAAAATCAATAGGCAATACTCACAAATAATCAAAAAAATTTTTGACACTTAAAAGACCTGCCCTCGCCGCAAAGCGAAAACAGGTCTTGGAATCATAAAGCCATATAAGACTTACGAGCCGGAAACTATCCAGCCTATGCCGTATGTCACGGTGGTCATTATAAGCCCGGCTATAAGTACGCCGAGGGCGATTATCGGGAATGCCTTTTTAGGCGGTATTTCCAAAAGCGACGCCATAAGCGCGCCCGTCCAGCCGCCGGTTCCGGGAAGCGGAATCGCAACGAACAGCAAAAGCCCCCACTGCTTACCGCGGTTTATTTTATCTCGATTCTTTTCGGCTTTTGCTTCAAAGTGCTTTATTATTTTGTCAAAGCCCTTTATCTTTCTCAGCCACTCGAATATCTTTTTGATAAACAAAAGGATAAACGGTATCGGCACAAGATTCCCGAGATACGAGATGATGAATGCCTGAAGCATATTCATATTGAGCAGTCTTGCGGCTATCATACCGCCGCGGTTCTCAAGAATCGGGAACAGCGAAATTATAAGCACCGTAAGCCATGACGGTATGGTATCTCCGAACAGATGCACCATTTTTTCCGCGAGATTTTCTGTCGCGGACAGCGTCATAAAGTACTGCGAAAATGTAGACAGCATATAATTCTCCTTATAATCAGATAGAGTGCTCCGTCAAATAAGCCTTTGCTTTTTTGAGAATAGCCTTGTCGTTTTCATAATTAAGGGTCTTATAAGCATTATCATAGCTTAACCAAATGTAGTCCTCAATTTCCTCCGGCTGAATAACGGTTCTTGTATCTTTTGTGGAGGCGATATAAATTATAACCGTTTTTTCTATTCTGCCCTGAATCGTATACTCCGAACGGCTCTTAAATTCCGGAAGAATGGCTATATGAAGCCCGGTTTCCTCAAGGACCTCGCGTCTTGCGGTATCCTCGTTGCTCTCGCCCTCTTCGACATGGCCTTTGGGGAAGCCCCAATTTGCGCTGCGCTTGTTTTTGATAAGCAAAAATCTTCTTTCGCCCGCTATTTCCCGGTAAACTATCGCGCCGCAGCTGCGCTCATAAAGGCAATCTATCGAATAGGAGCCTTTTTTGTACATAAACGCGAGCGCGTCACGCACATCATTTACTATAAATCTTTTACTCTTTGGCGACACAACAATAATTACGCCTTTTGTCTTAGGTATTTTAACGGTGGCTATTACCCTGCCGTCAAAATTTCTTACGGGGTGATTTATGCCCATAATAAAGGCGCCCTTTACGGGAGAGTGCGGCTCAAGTCCGCTTTCGACGGTACCGTAATTAAGGCGGTACTGCGTCTTGCTGTTGCCGTCAAAGAATCCTATGGGTCTTGTGACCCTCACTTTGACAAACCTTCCCAGCATCGTGGTTCTCCTTAGAAAAATCTGAAAATATTATACAGGTTTTTTTCGCTCGTTTCAAGACAAATTTAAACATTAAGCCTCAAATCACGCCTCAATGTTTAAATTGACATTAAAATTACTGTTTTTGTAATAAAATTTTAATCAAAAGGGATTGTGAAAAGCAGTAATTTACGATAAAATATACTCATTATATTATAAGCTGTTGTGTGAAAGGGTGTCAATTATGGCAGATGACAAGAAATTCGGCAATAACGATTTTGAGGATATTTACAGTTCTTCCGAAAAGAACGGTTACGAGGATATATACAGCGACAGCGAGGAGGAGGGACGTGCAGTCTCTTCCGACAAGAAGGGTGATGACGATTTCGAGGACTTCTTCACGGGGAGAGACGACAAATCGGATAACGAAGATTTCGAAAACGAGACTCCCGTTCCGCGCCACAGAGAGATAAACACAAGTCCGGAGGTCAAACCTTACAGCTACAACTATAACAGAGCCGCAAATTCAAGAGCCAAAAAGGTTTCAGACGAGCACGGCTTTACCGATATTTCAAGCGGCAGGCAGCCGAGAGAAAAAAAGCCTCACCGACACAGCGCAGGCAAGATAATCGGTATAGTCATATTGATTTTACTGGTGCTCTGCGCCGCCTTTGCCGCAGTTACATACCATCAGGCAAAGAAGCTGCTCGGCGAGGTCAACTACTCTCCGCTTCAGGAGAACGAATACATAGATTCTTCAAAGCTCGCACATTCGGATTCGGTACGCAACATTCTCCTGATAGGCGTTGACGCGCGCGAGGGGGAAAGCTCAGACAGCACAAGGTCCGACACCATGATGATTCTTTCCATTGACGAAAAGAACAAGCAGTTAAAGCTCACCTCCATTCTTCGCGACACATATGTTGAAATTCCGGGCTGGAAGTGGAACAAGATAAACGCGGCGCAGAGCCACGGCGGCAGGCAGCTGCTTGTAGACACAATAGAATACAATTTCAAAGTGGATATAGATAACTATATGCTTGTGAACTTTGATATGTTTACCACTATAATCGACGAGCTCGGCGGCGTAGATGTTGAAGTAACCGAAAAAGAGGCAAACTACATAAACGCGCGTTACAATATGACTCAGGCCGAAAAAGACGCTTTCCCCGGAACCACAAACGCCGGTGTAAATCACTTCAGCGGTATGCAGGCTCTTTGGTACAGCCGTATGCGCTATCTCGACAGCGACTTCTACCGTACACAGCGTCAGCGCAAGGTCATTTCGGCAATTATAGATAAGGCAAAATCAAATCCGACGGCACTCTATTCGATAGCTGAAAAGGTTATGCCGATGATTGAAACGGATCTTACCACGGACGAGCTTGTAAATCTCGCAAAGGGCTCCGTAAAATATATGAAATACGATCTTGCTCAGATGCAGGTTCCGATTGACGGAAGCTGGAAGAGCGTTAAAAAATCAGCCGGCAACGTGCTCTCGATAGATATGGATAAAAACGTTTCGGCAATGCGCACATTCATATACGAAAAGGCGGACACCTCAAATAACGAGACTACAACGGAGAATTCCAAAAAGAAATAATTTTTCAGGAGATACAATATGAAAAAAGCTGAATTATCACTTGCCGGCGAATTTAAAGTAGGTAAGGTTGACGACAGGATCTTTGGCTCGTTCATAGAACACCTCGGCAGAGCCGTTTACGGCGGAATATATGAGCCACATCACCCCTGTGCCGACGAAGACGGGTTCAGAAAAGACGTTATCGACGAGGTTAAAAAGCTTCGCGTACCGATAGTGCGCTACCCCGGCGGAAACTTTGTTTCCGGATACAGGTGGGAGGACGGTGTGGGTCCCATAAGCGAAAGGCCGAAAAGGCTTGAGCTCGCCTGGGGCGTTACGGAGCCCAATCTCTTCGGCACGGATGAATTTATGAAGTGGTGCAAAAAGGCGGACACAGCTTGTATGATGGCCGTAAACCTCGGTCTGCGCGGAGTCGACGACGCAAGGAATCTTGTTGAATACTGCAATCACCCGTCCGGCTCATATTACAGCGATATGCGACGTAAAAACGGTGCCGAAAGCCCTTACGGTATAAAGCTGTGGTGCCTCGGAAACGAGATGGACGGCGGTTGGCAGCTCGGCCACAAGGAAGCGAAGGAATATGCTTTTTTGGCAGATCAGGCATCAAAGGCAATGAAACTCACGGATGACTCAATCGAAACCGTAATTTGCGGCAGCTCCAATGACCATATGAAAACCTTCGGCAAGTGGGAGGATACCTGCCTCGACATAGCCTACGACAGCGTGGATTACATATCGCTTCATCAATACTACGACAACAAGCTCGGCGACACGCAGAGCTTCCTCGCTAAGAGCATGGCTATGGACGAATTCATAAAAACGGTAATTTGTATATGCGATTCCGTAAAGGGCAGAAAGCATTCAAAACACACCGTCAATCTCTCCTTTGACGAGTGGAACGTTTGGTTCCACTCAAACGACGACGAGGTAGAGAAGTGGAGCACCGCTCCGCACCAGCTTGAGGACGTATACACCTTTGAGGACGCACTTTTGGTCGGGCTTATGCTGATAACTCTGTTAAAGCATGCCGACAGGGTTAAGGTCGCGTGTCTTGCACAGCTTGTAAACGTCATAGCCCCCATTATGACGGAAAACGGCGGCGGAATTTTTGAGCAGACTATATTCTATCCGTTTATGCACGCGTCAAATTACGGCAGAGGAACCGTTTTACTCTCAAACACAGTATGCGGCAAGCACGACACAAGAGAGTTTACCGATGTTCCGGACGTGGACTCCGTGGCGGTTTTAAGTGACGACGGCAACGCTCTTACCGTATTTGCGGTAAACAGAGACCCGAGCGAAAGCTATGATATGTGCATAAATCTTTTGGATCTTGAAGACTTTTCGGGCAAGGAGCATATTGAAATGTGCGGCTTTGACAAAAACGCGGTCAACGGATTCGACAAAATAAACGTATTCCCCGTAAGCGGAGAAATCCCCACGGTTGACGGCAAGACGGCACACGCCGTTTTAAAGCCGTTTTCATGGAATGTTATAAGATTTTATAAAAACAAATAATAAAGAAGGAATGAGAATTATGGCAAAATGTCCCAAGTGCGGAGCAAAGCTTCATTGGTACGACTTCCGTGCCGAATGTAAACACTGCGGAGTTAATATTCCCAACTACAAATGGGAAGAGAGGCTTGAAAATGATGCCGATACGGCCGAGACATCATTCGCAAAGCTGCATTACAAAATGAGTAACTTCAAATACGGCACGATAGGTTCTCCGCTTATGATAGTGCGCCTTGTTTTTACTCTTTTGCCGCTTGTGGCTCTTGTTGTGCCGCTTGTAAAAATCACACTCTGCTTCCCGTTTTACGAAAAAACGGAGAGTGTTTCATTTCTCACGTTTATACTTAACTATTTGACCAAATATGATATAAAGGCTTCGCTCTCGCTGATGCACGGCGAGGCACTCGGCGGTGTTTTTGCAAAAATGTTTCTCGGCGTGGGATTTGCGTTTTTGGCCGCCGCGCTCGGAGTTGTAAATTTCTTCGTTGTGCTTATAGCGTCAATGTCACTCAGCAGCAAAGCCGACACGGTATTAAACATCCTCAGCACCGTTTTTTGGAGTCTTTCGGCATACTTTGTTTACGCCTTTTTAAATGCCGCGGCCGAAACAAGCGTAAACATAATCACAGGCTCGGTATCCCCGTTATTTGCGGTAGGAATAGCGTTGTTCCTCGCAAATGTCATAATCAATATTGCGGTGTCCAAAAAATTCAAAAACAAAAAAGCCACAGATCCGTCTATGGAGGAAGCCATAGAAAAAGAGCTTCGTGAGCTCCGTGAAAAAGACAGCGAGCCGGTAGCCGAATAAAGTCTTAAAAACTTGTCCCCCTCATACATTTAGTATGAGGGGGTGTTTTTTTGAAATATATAATTTTGACTAAGAGAGGGCTTACGGCGATAACCGCTGTCACATTATCCGCGCTGCTTATCGTATTCGGAATCTGCGGCAGAAAAAGCGCACTCAGCTCTGCCGCTGCCGAGGAGGGCAAACGGCTTCTGCCCATCTACTGCGTTGAGACGGGCGAAAAAAAGGTCGCAGTCACCTTTGACGCTGCTTGGGGAGCCGACGACACGGAAAGGCTCATAGAAATTTTAAAAAATCACAATGCCAAGGCTACGTTTTTCGTCGTCGGGGAATGGGCGGAAAAATATCCCGACAGCGTAAAGGCGTTTTATGCCTCCGGACACGAGATAGGAAATCACTCTGCATCGCACAATATGTATTCGAGTCTTACGGAGAGTGAAATCATAAAAGACATAACACTCTGTAACGAAGCGGTAAAAAAAGCCATAGGAGTTACACCCGTTCTTTTGCGCGCTCCGTCGGGTGATTATACAAATGACACGATAACCGCGGCGACAAAGCTCAATATGAAAACAATACAATGGTCCGTCGATTCGCTTGACTGGAAGGGACTTGACACCGATGAAATAGTAAAGCGCGTAACGGATAAGACCGAGTGCGGTTCAATTATACTCTTTCACAACGATATAAAAAACACGCCCGACGCACTCGACCGAATTCTCACGGATCTTGAGAAAAAAGGCTATTCGTTTGTTACGGTAAGCGAGCTTATATACGACGGTGATTACAAAATAGATTCCGCCGGTAAGCAAATCAAAAATGCCGCCGCGAATTGAACGCTCCGCCGTATAAAAAATTCGATTGGAAATTTTATCCGAAAAATATGTTTTTACTTGTCTCTTTACCGTATAAAGAATTTATAACTGCGCAAAATATAATATCATCTTACGGGAGGTGACATTATGGAAAATAAGGGTGTAAAATGCGATGTATGCGAATGCGTACACAACACCGCCGGCTGCGGTTGTGACAGAAGCGTTATCGAGGTAACTCATGACTGCTCATGCACAAATCAGCAGATTCAGGACCCGCATTTCTGCAAGAGCTACGAAAAGAAATAAGCACGCGAATTAAAGAAAAAAGGAGCCGTAAGGCTCCCTGCTGGTAAGACAGCAAAATTCAAATTTCTTGGAACAGGTATGATTTCGGTCATGCCTGTTCCGCTTTTAGCAGCTCATCCACGGGAATGTAGCCCACAAGGTCGTACTCGATATGTACCTTCTGCCTGCGCTTGCCGCTGGACTTGTCCGGTGCATCTACATAGACCGCCTTGACAAGCTCTCTGAGGGCATAGGGGGTCAGCTCCGTGACGGTGCTGTTCCTCTTTACCCGCTGAACAAACTGCTCTATATTCTCTGCCTGTTGTTCCTGTTCATGGATTTGCTATTGCAGACCCTTGACCTCGGCTTTGAGGTCTTTCTGTTCCTCGGTGTAGTTCTTGCTCATCATGGCGAAGCGTTCATCCACGATTTTGACGTCGGGCAGCCAAAAGGCGGACGGATTTTTCACCATGATGTTGTCCTTTTCATCGAAAGGAAACTCCCTCTTGGGGGGCATCGTCGGGACGAGGCTCAACCTTGGCATACGGGTCGGGATTGGAGAAAACAAAAGAGTGGATTTCTCCGTATTCCTCGCTATCATCAAAATCGTCATCGGCTAAAATCTCTTTCAGCTCCTCGTCGGACAATTCGATAATATCGTCATCACATTTATCGTGAATATCGCTCATTTTGATTTTCGGACTCATTTCGTCAAGCCTCCTTTTCATTCATTCGTTTCGCTTTTGGGCAGACAAGGCGGCGGTTGCCGCCGATTTCCATTTAAGGAAATGGCGCTTGCTATTATGGAAAACGAGGAATAGCAAGCACAGCAGGTGTACGTACACTCTGCGATTTTTGCAAAAATCAGCTTTGCCGATTTTGCGAAAAATTAGAAATCTTCGATTTGCTTGCTAAGATGCAATCATCTGTGGCAAGCAGGGCACGGCGGTACCCACTTGTGCATACTTGTTGGGAAGCATCCCAAGCCATTTAACAATTTCAGAGGAATTGGCTGCGCACCGTTGGTGCTGATTTTTTGATTGGGACAGATCAGTTCTTGATTTATAAAGATGAGTTTCGTGAACACTTGGAACATTTTCCGAGATTAAAATGATTCATTCCGCCATAATAGCTGAATTCACTTTCTTCTTTTATTTCATGACAAATCTCACATTGTACCCAGCGTCGCCCAGAGGAATCTCTAATTGGCGTTTCCTGTTGAACAAATTTTCCTTTAACTTCATTGTAGCGCTTCATATAATCCATCTCAGTACGTTGCTTTTGATCTTCACGAGCTTTTTTTGCAGCTTCTTCTCGTTCCTTTTTCAAAGTTTCTTGTTGTTGCAGATAACGTTCTCGTTGTATACGCACTTGCTCAGCACGCATTTGCTCCCGTTCTTCCACAAACTTTTTTCG